>Ga0116156_10001354_pt1 | contig 24100 bp, 23 predicted proteins | sample AD_UKC045_MetaG_FD_89891 | JGI IMG/M metagenome (GOLD analysis project Ga0116156, IMG submission 89891) | Active sludge microbial communities of municipal wastewater-treating anaerobic digesters from USA - AD_UKC045_MetaG | ecosystem: Engineered > Bioreactor > Anaerobic > Digestate | place: USA... | reverse complement strand
CACATCAGGAAATATCTATGCAGGAGGGAGTTTCAACACGATAGGAGGCATAAGTGCCAACAGCGTTGCCCTGTGGAAATCTGTAGGTGGTGAGGGCGAGGGCGAGGGCGAGGGCGAAGTTAGAGAAATCCACAATATCACTGAATTACAGGAAATGCAGAATGATCTGGCCGGTTACTACGTGCTGGCAAATGACATTGACGCCAATGAAACAGTTGCTTGGAATAGCGGGGCAGGCTTTATTCCAATTGGTAACGCTGCCAACCCATTTTCAGGCACTCTTGAAGGGGGTGGTCACGTAATTATGGGACTGCATATTATCCGTCCAAGCGAAAATGAGATTGGGCTATTGGGCCGTTCATCTACGGGAGCATATGTGAGGTCTGTGGGCCTTGTTGATATAGACATACGAGGCGGCAATTATGTTGGTGGATTGGTTGGAAGGAATATGGGCAATATCACATCCTGCTACAGTACGGGGACCGTCTCAGGGACATCGTCATGGGTCGGTGGATTGGTGGGTTGTAACGAGGATGGTAAAATCACCTCCAGCCACAGTGCAGTTAGTGTCACCGGAGACGATGCCGTCGGCGGACTAGTAGGGGATTGCGTTAATGGGAGCATCACGAGATCTTATGGCACGGGTAGTGTTTCGGGTAGCATGGGCGTCGGTGGGTTGGTGGGGGACGTAGATTACGGTAGCACTATAGTGTTATGTTTCAGCATAGGGAACGTTTCAGCCTCGGACGGAATGGTTGGGGGATTGGCTGGAAGAAACATGAACAGCAGCATTGCCTCTTGTTACAGCCAAGCGAGAGTATATGGTACCGACTCCGTCGGTGGGTTGATCGGTCTCTGTAACAACGGGAGCATTATTACTTGTTATAGCACGGGACATATTTCTACAATTACTGGATCGCTGAACGTTGGAGGGCTTTTGGGAGAAGGGATCGGGGCCACGGTTACCGGAAGCTATTGGGACATCAATACGTCGGGACAGATCACATCAGCAGGCGGAACGGGCAAGCCTACGGTGGCATTGACACATGAAGCGACGTTCTCATGCTGGGATTTTATCACAGATCAAGGATGGAGGATTGTTGAGAACTGTACATATCCCAATTTTGCTTGGGCGTCAGTTGGCGTAAGTATTGAACAAGCATTGGGGCAGACCGATCCGACAGGGACATTGCCTATTGCTTTCGACGCAACTTTTACTGAATCTATCACTGGTTTTGATAACACTGACATGGACTTTTGGGCGGGCACAGCTACAGTGACTGCATACACGGTGAACGACTTAGGGGATGGTAGGTCATTTCGAATCGAGGTAACGGCAGTTAATGGTGACGGGACGATTGTGGCACGCATTCCTGCTGGAGTATGTACAGCAGTCAACACTGGTGTGCCTAATACCGCCTCTACAAGTATGGACAACACGGTAACGCTCAACCAAATTTCACCTATCCTCTCTGTAACGCCCTCATCCCGGTCTGTATCCGCCTTAGCCGGATCCACAATGTTCAATATCCAAGCAACTGCATCATGGACGGCCTCCTCGGACCAAGCATGGGCAACCATATCGAACCCGTCCGGAACCGGTAACGCCACGCTCACCGTGAACTATGAAGAGAACACGGGGTCGAGTCGTTCAGCCACCATTACAGTGACGGGTATAGGGACAACGCCGGGTTCAGTGCAGGTTACACTGAACCAAGCGACCCCTATCCTCTCCGTGACACCGTCATCCCGGTCTGTATCCGCCTTATCCGGCTCCACAACATTCAATATCCAAGCAACGGCATCATGGACGGCCTCCTCGGACCAAGCATGGGCAACCATATCGAATCCATCGGGAACCGGCAACGCCACACTTACCGTGAACCATGGAGAGAATACGGGGTTGAGTCGTTCAGCCACCATTACGGTGACGGGTATAGGGACAACACCGGGTTCAGTGCAGATGGAACTTTATCAAGATGGGACGTTTTCTATAACACCATTATCTCGACGTGTATCGGCCATGGCTGGTTCCACAACCTTCGATATCCAGACAACCGCTCCATGGACGGCCTCCTCGGACCAAACATGGGCAACCATATCGAATCCATCGGGAACCGGCAACGCTACGCTTACAGTCAACTTTAACGCACATACAGGCGATTATCGTTCCGCTATTATTACTCTATCAGTTACCGGGACAACACCGGGTTCAGTGCAGGTGGAACTCTACCAATCAGGGACACTTTCAGTGACACCCTCATATCAAGATGTCTCGTTTTGTGGGGGGGGGGCAATATTCAATATTCAAACAACAGAGCCATGGACAACTTTCGTGGACCAAACTTGGGTACACATACTGAACCCTACGGGGGTCGGTAATGCCACACTTATGGTCAACTACGAAGTGGTTCCTTTGACCTTTCAATCTCTCCAGCGTTCAGCGATCATTTTAGTGGAAGTAACAGGGTCAACACCAAGTTTGGTGGAGGTAGGATTAAATCAACTAATCTATATTCTCTCTGTGTTACCAGCTTCAAAGAGTGTGTCCAATTTATCTGGGTCAACATTATTTACTATTCGAACAACATTTGGATGGACGGCATCCTCGGACCAAACTTGGGCGACCATATCGAACCCGTTCGGGACGGGCGATGACACGATCACGGTCAACTACGAGGCAAATACAGGGCCGAGTCGTTCAGCTACCATATTGTTAGTTGGTGTTAATACATACCCACCTTCAGTTAATGTTAATTTAAATCAGGAAGCGGGTGATGGAGGAGAAGGGCTGAGTGAAGGGGAAGGGCTGAGTGAAGGGGAAGGACTGTCCGAAGGGGAAGGGCTGAGTGAAGGGGAAGGGCTGAGTGAAGGGGAAGGACTGTCCGAAGGGGAAGGACTGTCCGAAGGGGAAGGACTGATGGAAGGGGAAGGACTGTCCGAAGGGGAAGGGCTGAGTGAAGGGGAAGGACTGTCCGAAGGGGAAGGGCTGAGTGAACGGGAAGGACTGTCCGAAGGAGAAGGACTATCCGAAGGAGAAGGTGAGGCCGAGCACTACACGGCGGATCAAAATGGTGATGGGGCAATCAATCTTTCCGAGTTGCTCCGAGTCATCCAGTTCTTCAACTCCGCTGGATTCCATTGTGAAACAGGAACCGAGGATGGTTATGCACCGGGTTCGGGTAATCATTCATGCCATCCCCATGCCAGCGACTACAATCCCAATGATTGGAGCATCAATCTTTCAGAACTCTTACGACTCATTCAGTTCTTTAATTCGGGTGGATACCACGCCTGCCCGGGTGAAGGTACAGAAGATGGTTTTTGTCCCGGTTCTACATAAAGCTAACTTACAATGAATGCGAAAAATCGTAGAGATAAAATCAATGTTTGTATGTCTCAACTGCGGCTACGAAATTAAGGACGAGGAGGAAAAGGAAGGCTTTTGTCCTGCTTGTAGCTGCCCCATCGGTGACGTTGACGATTACGACAACGACTTGATGTTATGGGATTCGTTAGACTCATAAACACCGGATCATCGTGTAAAAGTTGACATTTTGGCATAAAACCGCTATAATACGCTCACATTTGAATTGAGGCATGGAGACTGCGTGAGGGATGGACCCTTTGACCGCAGGACAACCCGGGTAATGCCGGGTGCCAACGTCCACTCGTGGAAACACGGGAACCATGTTGTGAGTATCGTAGAATCATGCCTTCCATCTCGGTGGAAGGCATTTCTCTTTCCCGCCGTCTTCATACCTAAAAGCCCTGAGAGCACAAGAACTGTATCTAATCGCTCCGGGGCATTCATATTTATTTCCGTTGGAAAATAAACCCCCAGCGGATAGGGAGAAATATGTCACTGCACAATTACTTCATGAACGAATTTCCTCACACCATCACCGCATATCGAGCCGCCGTATTATCTCTGCGCACGCATCAGCAGCAAGAGCCTCCCTGCCATTGCGTACATGATGAAAAAATCCCATGTGACCCATCCCAGTGCGGCCTTACCCGCCCATGGCGTCGGGTACCTGCCGAGCGAGCGACTGAATTAACGGCTCCACCCCACCCTCGATTCAAAGAATCCAATTTCTGGTTCAGTTGGTACATCGTCACATTGCTGAATGAAGGCATCCATTCTCATTTTCGTGAATCGTATCCTCAATGGGTAGCCGAGTACGGTGCCGACCCGATCCCGATGATCCGTTGTGGCCTCGCTGGCTGGCAAGTCGCTCGGCCCTACGACCTGCTCCGCTACGCATCGAGGGATACGAAACGATGGGCCGAGGTTTCCTCGTTCATTACCGAGACGACACCGCCCCGCCTCCGTTCGGTGGGTATTGATCCCGTTGTGTTCTTTGAAAGCCTCGTGGCTGATGAAGATTTTGCCCGGCACAGTCGGATCGAGACGCTCCTCGCAGATCATCTGAGGGCCTATTGTGATGCTCAGAATGCGGTTACGAAGAATAAATAACGTTGGGAAAGGATTTTGATGCGTCGATACAAACGAGAGAATAAATTGAGGGTGACCGATTTTATCCCAGATATTCGGCCACACCCCAAGAAACAGCCGCCCGATTTTACCGAGCGTCATCGTGCCCAAGCTCTCGATAATTTACAAAGGGTATCTCACTCCGACTCTATCGAGATTGAACCGTGGCGCGTCGAACTATGCAGGGCTTTGATAGATGTTCTCGACGATATCGACCCTGAAGATTGCGTACATATGTTTACTGTTGCCGCAGGGTCCCCCCCGGAGGGATGGCGTGAATACAACGTTGAGGCCGCAATCGCCGTCATACGGTTTGAAGAGAACGGCAGTGATGCGTTACTCGCAAGACTCATTGCTGCGGCGTTTGTATGGGGCTTCGGCACGCATAGATACAACAACTTTTATGAAGTCCCGCTTGCGCCCACATCAAGCCCTATTTTTATGCTTGCCGCGCAAAAAGCCCTGAACCGGTGGCGTTCGTTTCAAGGTTTGCCCCCACTGAAATTCGATCCAGATGCAAGACACCTCATGCGTGCCGAAATGGGGCTGCCGTTTGTAGATCCGCTGCCACCGGGATATGAAGTTATACTCCCCCTCCCTAATGTAATTGTTCTCGGCGTTCGATGAGACGAACCGAATTGTTTGAAAGGAATGTATGTTTAACATAGAGCCTTTACCATCATTTACGGGTGAATCCCCTGATTCACCACGGACCATCCCCTTCAATTTTGGCCAAAAGCCGATCAACCGGGTCGAGGATTTCAAGTGGGGCAAACATTACAAAGCCTGTATCGCCTTCTATGCACGGCAGTGTCGGCTGGAACCCCACGAAATGAAGACCCGGTGCGGATACACGAACTATAACCGTTTTTTAAGAAGGCGAGAGCAGTGGAGCAAGTGCTTGCGGCCTATCCCATTGATTTATCTCGATTTGATCGGTGTCGATATGGACCTGCTGAGGGAGGTGGTCACACTGGATCAAAAAGAGTACGAGACGGCGATCCAGTTGCCCCTCCAGCCAGAGTATTTCACAATTCGCATTATGGCAGCCGTCTATTCCCAAGGCCGGTTTCCACCGGAAACATCGGAAGAGCAGGCCATCGAACACGTTCAGACCTATGTCGATGCACATCCACACTACTGGTGCTGCATCCCATGGCCCGGCTTGAAAACGATTTATTTTAATGCCGGTAAACCTCATCGATATGTGTTCTACCGGCCAGAACTCAAAATCAGGGGTGGTTTTGTGGAATTGGGTTCTGACGGATCAAATGAGGGCATAACCCGAATTTTATAAATAAGAAACAGCCGGAGCGATTAAAAATTAAGTGGAGTATTTTTATGCCAAGGAAATATCGAATATTTGGAGCCGGATACTGGATCTCCCCTCATGGGAAGTTTTTTGAAGTCGCGGGAACCCATATCGGGACTGTGTGTTCATACCCAGAGCGATTCGGAATTGATGGAGAGGTGTTACGGAAGGTTTTCATGGCTTATGGGGAAAACTTTGGAGAGGAAAGAATGGTACGAGAATTAGTTATACAAGTATTGGTGAAGGTGGCTCGATGGATCCGGTTACGGAACCGTGGTAACTCCGGCTGGGACATCAATCTCAATGAGATCAATGAAAACACAATGCGGCAACTTATGGCGTTCTTCAAAACGACATATGGAGAACAGATCTCTTTCGATCCAGTGCATCTCAGGGCGGGAAAAGAGGAACTGGATGTCGATGTGGCCTTCATCATCCGGGGCGAATGGCTTGTGAAGAATGGATTTTCCGCCGAAGCAGCACCGGGGGTGGAATCTATAGCTGGTGCCGACCAAATACCGGAGAAAGAAATTGTTCCGGTTGATCTATCAGGTTTGATGGAGGAATCCGAGAAAGGTAAGGCGCAGCATGATAAATGATGGCTCATTGGATAAAACTTTTTCATGGGAGGGGGACTTATGAGCCGGTTTGATATTCACGGGTATGGTTTCCATCCGCCCTTTGAGGGTGTCAACGGAAGGCGTGCTGAAAATGTGTGTCGGCTCGACCTATTCCGGACCTGCTGGGCAATGACACTCCAGAGCGGACGGTGTTTTGGGGCCGGGGAGGAGTCCGATCTTCTTGAGCGGTTCGATCTGGGTCTTCGGGCGCAATTGATGGTTCAGGTCGATGGCGGCGCATACAAGCTGCGGCCCACCTTCAACTCTCTTCGTTCGGAGGAGAAACGAAAGATTACCGAGAGTTTGGAGGAAACATTCATTAAGCTTGCGCTTGAGCGAAGGCTTGGGATTCCTTGGCTTGTCCGTCTTGACCCCTTACTCGATACCCCGATACGGCCTGCGAAGGGCCTTGTGGGGCAGCATAAGACCCTCGGGAGGGACTCTAAAGGACGCTGGCATCTCGTGGAGGTGGGAAAGGTCGTGGGTTCCGAGACGAGGCCTGAGACAGAAAATCAGGGGCGTGAAAGCATCATTGGTGTGAACGGTCAGCCAATCGCAACGTGCACCGAGGCAACCGTGCGGCTTGAAGGCGGTCCCATCAGGGTCGATTTAAAGAATTCAGCACCAAACGGAAGCCGCAATATTGTGATTTCCGAGGATGTCTTTTTCACCCATTACTATAGCGGCCTCAAAGAATTACTGTTAACAGGGGAGGTACGGGAAGAAGGTGTCTTTGGTATGACATACATGATATCGACATTGGACGATCTGCCAAGTCCGGAAACCTACGAGGTCGGATTATCCACATCGCTGGTCGAGGACCCGTCTCGGGCACGAAGTGTCTGTAATGATTTTCTGACCGAAGAGAAACGGGGCAATTTTGTTACGGACCAAAGTCGCTGCATCGGCCCGGATGGGGTAATGGTCGAGATTGAAGGCTACGCTTCAAATGGGACCAAGGAATCTTGGGGTGACTGGTTTTTCGAGGCACATCACATTTAGACCTACAAATAAACTAGAGACCAACCTACGACAAGCTTTTATCCGGAAAAGTGAGTTTCCTCATGAAAGAATCTCCGTGAGTAACCATGAAAGGTTATTTTGTCATGAAAGAAATCAATGAGTCTGTCGTTGAGAAAATTGTTAATTAGTTAATGAAGAATCAACCCAATATTGCGGGTGCTCACTATGCAGGGTTAACGGAGTGGTTCGAGGGCGGGAAATCATGAGTCACATATTCGTTCTCCGGGTACGTACACCATTTCCCCTTAGTTCCAGCACCTATCCCTCAAGGTCATCCGGATCCAATTCACGGCTACCTTCACATACTGGGCAGAGACCATTTACCAATTCAGGGATTTTCGGTGCGCTGAGCGAACCATCTTCGGCCACCAGTGGCCTGCTTTGAGACCCAATCTTCAGGGCACAATCAAAACAGAGTAGCGATCTTGGTGAAAAGTCTGCCATGGTCTATCCTTCTTCTGACAAAGGACTTACGAGATGGATACTGTTTTCTTTCCAATTGTAAACCTCGATTAGACGGTTGGCATTGAGGCCACAACATGAAGATATTATGTCCTGAATGCCAAATTTGGCATTGACGCCACACCATGAGGATGTTGTGCCCGCCCGCCGCCGCCACCGTGAGCGCGCGCTTCACATGCGCCTGACCCTTCACCTCGCTGAAATCCGGCACATTCACCCGCGCCTTGGTGAACAGGCTCGCTACATTGGTCCGTTGCGCCGGGATATCCACCTCGCCCTTGAGAAACGCCACTACCTCGTTCAGCGTATTCGCGCCGATGACCTCCAGCCCCTGCACCACCCCCGCCTCCTCCGCATTCTGCCACGGCAGAATCAGGCCCCGCAGATGGCTCGCCTTTGCGCATATCGCCATGGCCAGCGCCCCCGGCACCGGCCGAATCGACCCGTCCAGCGCCAATTCCCCCACCAAGGCATAATCCGAAATCCGCATGCTCGACAACTGCCGCGTGGCCCCCAGCGTCGCTATGGCAATCGGCAGATCGAACGCGCTCCCTTCCTTCCGCATGTCCCCCGGCGCCAGACTAATCACTACGTGCCCCCGCGGAAAATAAAACCCCGAATTCCGCATCGCCGTGAACACCCGGTCCTGGCTTTCCTTCACCGCCGCATCCGGCAGCCCCACCATCCGGATAGTATTCGACCCCGGAACATTATCCACTTCCACCGATAGCGGGAAAGCGTCAATGCCCAGCACCGCACACGAATTCACCCTTGCCAGCATGCCTAGCCCTCTAGGTTATGTTGTCAGGAAACCCACAGCTTTATAATAGGGTGTATAGCTCGCTAAGATCAAACGGAGACGAGACGATGTGCGGAAAAGCTTGCATCTGCCTTCGGGCACTGCAACGAAGCAAGTCTTGGCAGTAATTCTCATTTAATGCAATGTCATATGGCAGTGGCCGGTATGTTTTTACTTTTTAAATTCAGTGCTTATTTTAGGCCAGTCATTCTGTATTGATTCAGAAAGAAAGGAGGCAATTTTGCTTACTTGCAACGCGTCTGCTTTCTGGGCTACTTGGGTTGTATTGGCCAACATGCCCCACGTTACTTTCGTCTTAAAATTTGTTTGATAACGGGCAACTTCTTTTACCGCTCTATTGATTGCGGCTGAAACAGAATGATTGCCTGTCATACTCGGGCCTATGGCTGGGCTCAGGGTAAAAAATGTCAAGCCAATCAAGAAGCCTTTTCCAAAATTAGCGCCAGCATTTGACTTCCACCCTCCAGCAATGTCAAGTGTAATCACCCCATCTACATCATCTCCGTCATGATAGGGGAAGGAGATGGACTGGAATGTGTTATATTCACGAAGTTTTGCCACTACTGGAGGACCATAGGTGCCTGAGGCCGGACTGTTTGAGAGTTGCACCCCCACTTTAATTGGCAAGGCACTTGTTGTTGTCGGACGCATTTCCGGTTTGATTCTTTGCCAGGCACATCCGTTCATCAATACACAGGCAAAAAGAGCGACAAGAACATAGAGCACGAGGTGTTTGCGATACATAACCCTTCCTTTCCGTATGAGTTTCCCAAAACCCTTCCTAAAATCCCACAATTACATCACACTACATTAAACTTATTGTGTGTGCTGTATTTTAGCAACTATCTTTTTATTTATCAAGAACGGTCACTCTTCCATTACAGCCAAATTTTGTTTGAAGAAGTTTATATTCACAACAAATCAGAATCTCACGCCGTTCCTATCCAGTTCAATCCAATGAAAACTGCGGAATCTTAAGCTTTTCCCCATCCTTCAAGGCGGATTGATGCGCGACGACGCCGCAGACGGTCATGTTGAGGGCCCAGGCGACGTTGACGAGCGGTGTGCGATTTTGAAGGATCGAGGTGACGAACTCATCGCAGAGGTAGCCGTGGGAGCCGCCGTGTCCACCGGGGTCCACACTGGGCGGGAGGGGTGGCCGGGCCAGGTCGACTTTAGAAATGTCGCCGCGGCCCTGGTAATTCATCCCGATCATGGAGCCTTTGCGCCCACGGACGCGTCCGATTTCGCCGCCGTGTCCGGAGATGTCCTTGCTCATCAGCATGCGGGAGATACCGCCTTCGGTGGTGCGCATCAGGGCGATTTCCGTGCCAAAGGCGTTTCCGTACTGATTATTCTCCGGCTGCAGGTGCTTGTATTCGCTTTTCATGCCCAGGCAGGAGACTTCCGTGAAGCTGCCACCGGATACGGCCACATAATAGGCGGTGGAGTGCGTGGGATACCACAGGGGCGGGCATCCGTCCCGCCAGCGCTTATAGGAATCCAGCGGTTCCGGCAGGTGGTGGTAATATTCCCCTTCCGAATACACCAGCGTGCCGAATCCGTCCGCGTTATAAATCTGCCGCATGGCATAGCAGTCTTCATGAAACGCGCTGGTCTCGAACATCATGTAGTTCAAACCGGATTTTTTCACGGTCTCCAACAGCTTGTCCGCGTCTTCCAGATTCCCCCACACTGCAGGCACGGCCGTGGCGACGTGTTTTCCGTGATTCAGCACGTCAATGCAGTGCCGGCAATGACTGGGCGCATCGGTTGCACAAAACACCGCCTCAATATTCGGATCCTTGACGAGTTCCTCCAATGACGGATACGTCTTCTCGCACCGGCACACCTTGGCCAGTTCCGCGCACCGGTCCGGAAACAGATCGCTCACCGCCGCCACTTCTACATTCGGATGATCCTGGAAGCCGAACGCCGCGCCGAACTTGCACACGCCATAGCCCACAATGCCCACGCGTATTTTCCGGTCCGACACCGGCGTCCACTGCTTGCTTGGCGGCGCATCGCTGCCTTTGTCTTCGAAGCCTTGTATCGGTTTCTCCTCGGCTCCGTCTGCCCCGGCCATCGCCAACAACCCGGCGCCCGCGGCGGCGCCCTTCATAAACGATCTGCGAGAAATATCCGGCATGGTAAAACCTCCTGTTTAGCATCTTTTTTCTGCTATTCCTTTCTTTTCGCGGGAAAGAAAGTAACAAAGAAAAGCGGCTATTTGGTTTTATTATGAACACATCTCCCTCCGCCGCCAAAACGAATGCATCCAGCATAGCGCAAGCCAGCATCAATTTACACCTTCCCCACGGTAAAAACACCACTAAAAAAGCATTTACTTGCGCGGGATTGTTGAATATACTTGATGGATGGGCCTATTCATTTGAGGTGCATAGGCGATAAAGGAGACTACCAGGTGGTACGGTGCATCAATCCGGCCAAGCAGAACAAGCAGGCAGCATGGCCATTTCAGAAAGGGCATCCCTATGGTTTATCAAGGAGAAATCAATGGAATACCGGTTAAAACCGGCGATCTTATTTGCACAAGCGACGGTGACACCGGTGATATTCAGGGGCAACTCTGGCGATTCATTGGAAAGTTCATTCCGGGCGAAGTGGACCACATCGTCATTTACACTGGACCCGATGGATGGTGTGTGGAAGCCGGGGCGCAGTTGCACGTCATCAAATTTGAAATGAGCCAGCCATTTTGGGACGCGCGCGCCATGATCGATAAGCGCGGTCCGCTATTGGATGTATTTCACGGCGTGGCCTATCCCTTTGCCAGGAAAAATTTGCCCATGGAAGAGGAAGACCGGCTTCGGGAGAAGGTGGCCGCCTATTGCCTGGATCAAGCAAAACAAAATAAGCCCTATAATGTTAATTTCTTCGATTCTTCCACCGACAAGGCCTTTTATTGCAGCCAACTCGCCTACAAGGCGTATCTGGAAGTGGGTATAGACCTGAATACGGGGCAAGGAGTGCCTCACCTCCCGGGCACCGGCAGCATCATCTTCCCCCAAGAAATCTGGAGCGGATGCGATCACCGCTCTTAAAAAAGACAACCCCGGTTCCTGTCAGCGGTCATATTCAGGCACCGGGGGATGTGTTTGAAAAGAGCAAAACGTCTACAGATTTAAGCTGAATGGCGCCAAAGAGCAACTCACGCCTTCACAGTACTTGTCGCCTTGTTTAATAGCCACTTTAAACGCTTTCTCCACGACAATCTTCACGATGGGCTTGATCAACGGCCATGCCAGATCATAGGGGGAAGGGATAGCCTTTTCAATGGCCTTCAAAAGCTTGTCCATCAACCTTTTCTGCTCCTCGGGGTCTTTGATCTTCTGGATTCCGTAACAGCAGATAGTCTTCTTAATCCATTTCGGCAGTGTTTTGGCGAAATCCTTGAAAAAGGCATCCAAGTTAACGTTTTTCAGCGCTTTGTTTGCTTTCAATTGGGGCTGAATTTTTTGAAGATCCTGCAACAATAGACTCATACTTCCGCTCCTTTTGTGTTTTCCCTTTTACCATACCACGTAGAGCACGCACTGTCTCTCAGCAGTTTTGTTTAATCGCTATTTTGGCTTCCTCAATCCTTCTGAGAAACAAGGATTGAAGAAGTAAAGCACCTACTGTGGGTAGTATGAGACGATCAGGACAATTTGTCAAAGAAATTCATCGCCTTACGGCCCCACAGATTGAACCATAGCGCCCATGTATTTCAAGCCAAGCGGGACTTCTTTACCGCGCAGGGGCGACCAGCGTTCAATCGCAAAGCCGTCCGCGTGCAGGCCAAGGCCATAGTACCCGGTAAAAACCGCCATTTGCGTGTAGTACGCATCCGCCAGAAAGCCTTCATAGCCGGAAGGCGTGCCATCCCACTTGCGCCACTCGCCGCCATTGCCTACACCGTTCTGGAAGCCGCCTGCGGCGTAAGTCTGCATCATGGGCCACAAGATGCGGTCGGCTTCCGCGCGGCGGCCAAGCTGGTAAAGCGCCTGGATATAGAAATACGCGTAACACGCCGTTGCGCCGCCATTCTCGAACGAACCAAAGCTATCGTGGCCATCGTCGTTCTTCGGCGCACCGAGCGTGCCCGAGACATAATCGTTTTTCGCCACGGGAATCAGATTGCCGGGCAATCCGAGATCAAACCGGGTGTATCCCACCTCCTTTATTTTGGCCTCGATGCGATCCACGATTTTGTTTGTTTCCTTCTCCGGTACCAGCCCGCATGCGATGGCCATCCCGTTCACAAACACAAACCAATAATCGTGAAGTTTTCCGTCGCGGCTTTTCCATCCCGCCAGGATGCCTGTTTCCGGATTGAAGAAAGTGGAATAATACGACGCATGAATTTTTTCCGCCGCCTGCTCGAAATGCTCTGCCGGATCGGACCGCTTCGCCAAACGTTCGAGATCAGCCATTCCGCGAAACGCGCGATAGGCCAGCGCGCAGACATAGGCGTCCTCGTGGCCGAAGTTGATGCAATCCCACCAGTTCCCGGTGCGGAACCGATCCTCCAGTTGATCCCCGTGATTGCCCGATCTCGGCCCCTCCGGCAGACCGTTGCCGTCATGATCCATTTTTTCAAGATGCGCCGCATACCGCTCAAGATGCGGCAGCCAGCGTTCTAGCAATTCCAAGTCGCCGGTGACCATGATCACGTCCCACGCCGAGATCAACAGCGCGGGATCGGTATCCATGAAATCATCCACGCCGACGCCATATCCCGGCGCGCCCGCAAAGTACCGATCCAGCGATTCACGTGCGGTCTGAATAGCTTCCACGCCGCCGGGCAGGGGCGGGGTAAACACGGCAGGATCGGTAAACGTAAACATGCAGAACACTGCATTGTCGCTGACGATGTTGTTGCTGAGAATGCCGATATCAGGGCGGTATTGAAACACGTCGAGCCAATGGCGCGGCAGGGTATGGAGGCGCGGTTCCTCTCGCACCAAGTCCGGCAATGGTGAAGGATTTTCCACTGAAAAAACCGTTTCCCAGCGATGCACGCCGGGCTTCGTGGAATACAGGCCGTCCGCGCGGGTTTCCGTGCATTCCACTAGCCTCGCATTCCATTGTCGCACCCCGCGCAACGGTTTTGCGATGATCTCCGCAGCGCCGCCATCGGACCGCTGAATCAACAGGCTGCCATAATCCGAGGCATGCAACAAACAGGGTAATGGCGCGGGAATACCCGATTTCGGATTCACCAGGGGAGCCACCGGCGTCTGTGCAAGATCAAAGGCGAACTGCACGCCCGGTGACACACGAAACAGGGTAACCTTATTCACTGCCCAACTCAGCGCCATCCGTAAGTTTTTTGCCTCAACGCGAATTTCCCAGCGTGCCTGTGTATTGCCAAATAAGGGCATATCATAACGAATGATATTGCCCTCTTGAGAAATAACCGGCTGATCCGAAGTAACTGCAGGGAAAAGCGGTTCTGTCTCCACCCGCGCCCCTCCTTTTGCATCCGGTTTCAGCAGGTTCTTATCCAAGTGCCCCTCGCCCAGGCTGTCCCAGCACAATGCTGTAATCCGCGGACGTTCCAGCGAAGCCGCCAGCCGCAGCCAAGGAGAACGAAACTCTATTTCCGTATCGCGCCGTGTTACGACGAGATCCTTTTCCTGGGTGGGTTCCAATACCGGCGGCGGCAGGGACGCTGCGCTGGAATCCGGCGCCGGCGCGGGACCGCCTTCCACGAATTCCCCAAACACCTCCACTTCCGAAAGCTGGGCGCTGTTGGGAAATTCCTTGTAGGAAGATCGGTCAATCCGCACCCGGAAGTTATCCGTAACGACGGGCTCAAAGGACTTCTCGATAGTGAATGTGCGCTCATCCATCTGATGGCCCGAAACCTGGAACAAGGGTTGGAGCGTTTCCCCGTCATCCGGACTGTATTCCCCCGTAAAGTCCACGGGGTATACTTTTACGTCTGCCCGGTGAATCACCACGCGCGTGATGCGCGCGGGCTGTCGGAACTTTATCCAAACCCAATGCGGATGCGGCTTCGCCACCGCGGAATGCCACCGGTTCGACTCCGGTTTGTCCCTTTTTCCAACCCATTTCCCGTCATTCACGTATACGGCCACTTCGCCGCCTTCCCGATAAGGCGAGGTCAAATACTCCGAATCCGCCACCGCCACCGCGCCCTCCTTGCTCAACGCCACATTCCGCTCCGCCGCCGCCGGAAAAGCGAGTCCCGCTGTCAGAAAAGCAACCGTCCACCATCGAATCATGGCGGCCTCCTTTTTCTCCCCCAACAATAGGTCGAGTTAATGATATCCAAAAGTCTATATCATCACTTGAAATCGCTTGCCACTAGCCCTGATTCCCTTGCCCAAGCGATTTGCGCGCGGTAATTGCGGTCGGCTAGAGGATTGTTCTGCGCGGAGAGTTCGCCGTAGGTGCCCACGAACTCAAAACCCAGTGTGTGCAGCCCCGGAAAGACACGTGCGATATCCGGCACAAAGTCTTTGTCTTGTGTTTTCGTCGAGGCGTTGAACCAGTGGAGATAGCCGTATTTCCGGTGATCCGGCGCGCCGCTATAGCCCTCCGGAAACGCTTTCTGCCGAATCATGCCCGATAATGTGTATTCCCAGACCGTTTCTTTGGGGAATCCCTTCAGATAGTCCATGCGTGGGAAATTCTTGATCTGATGATACCCGCGATACGTGCAGTTGATAAAAATGCCCTTCGGACGCAGTTGGCTCGCACGGGCCATCAGATCGCGCGTGGCCAGCACGGTATCCAATATATTGCCATCGGCGTCCATGCCCAGCGCGGCGCGCGCGGCCGTAGCTTCCGGCGACGGATTCACTACAAAATCTCCCATCTCAAAATCCATGCCGCCAATCTCAAACGTATCAAGCATCCATTCCAGCCCTTCCCGCCACCATGCGCGATTCGCCTCCAACGACGGATCCAGTACGGGCGTCACCTGACGCTTCCCGCCTTCTTCCACCGCCGTGCTGATGCATTCCGGATGTTGTTTGAGATATGTCCCAAGATTGAAGGGATGCTCCCCCTCAAAAAAGTATCCGCCATACGAACACAACCCCACGCCCGGCAGAATGGCCACGCCTTTGTCCGAGGCGTATTTGCATAGATCCTGCGCTGCCTTCACGCCGCCGTGCGAATCCCGCAGAAACCCCCAAATGATGATTCCCTGTATACCCGCTTGCGCACAGTAATCCACCAGCCGCTTAAAACCGATAAGATACGCTTCCGATGCTTTTGGATAGGGAAACGGCTTCTCCGCCGCCGCCATCACCCGTAAAATCGCGTCGGGTTGATCATCCCAGGTCATCCGCGCGTCCCAACACCACAGCAGTATCTTCATCGGATTGGATTTTTCCGGCTCCGGCGCCGCAAAGGATTGCCCAGCCCACAGCGCCGCCGCCCCCGCGCCTGCCACTTTCATAAACTCCCGTCGAAACATAGTAATCCTATACCCGTACCAATTCCTTCATGATATGGGGTTTTAACTTTTCACTCAACGCCCGTTTGGAAACCACATCCACTTTGCAGTGAAATTTCTCCTCTAAGAAATCGCCTAAGCCTACGAGATCATATATGGTTGCTTTTTCACGAAACTCTACTAAAACATCCAGGTCACTGTCATCACGATCATCGCCACGCGCCCGTGAACCAAAAATACCCTGAACAACAGCCTTAAAATCCCGTTCCATCTCGCCGTTCAGTTCGCGGAGCGTTGCAACGATTTCTTCCGCACTCATTTCGAGCAGTCCTTATAGTAGAGGTACGTGCTAAACTTCACGAATCATCTTACCACAAAAGACTTTTCTTAATATCTTCTCCCGGCTTCCATTGCCCGATTTTCTGGGATTCAGCATTTCTTTACTTGTGAATTAAAAATATCATTTTTCGCATATTGTGGCTTGTGTCGGCCTCAAAGAATTGCTATACTTGGTTTGTAGTAAAAGATACGAGGGAACTTTTTGTTTCCGTTTTGTATGTTTATTCAAGGAGAACCTTATCCGGCCGATGGATGGTTCCTGCGGGAAATGTCTGTTTTGGCTGGACCGGAACCGGGTGAAGGAGACTCGGATTCCGGGGGTGGAGAATAACACGAGGATATGGCTGAAGTACGGAGTAATGTAGTGCCGATGCCGAATACCGCGCGGTTGCGCGTGGTATCGCCGGACGGGCTCCCGCTCACTGAGCGCAGCAATGAGGAGCTGATGCTGGCCCATGGCCAGGGAAATGAAGAAGCGTTTGTGGAACTGGTCCGCCGCCACCAGAAGGGCGTGCTCAATTACATTTACCGGATGGTGCACAACCGTCATGTGGCCGAAGAGTTGGCGCAAGAAGTGTTTGTGGCGTTGGTGAAGAACGCCGGGCGCTATCAGCCCACCGCCAAATTCACCACGTATCTTTACACCATTGCGTCGAACATCGTCTCGAAGGAGTGGGCGCGCCAGAAACGCCGGCCGAAGCTGTTCAGCCTGACCACATGGTTTGGAAAAGAAGAAGAAGACGAATTCGATCCGCTGGAACACAGCGGCGATGAGAACGCGGACGTCGTCGAGGCGTTCGAACGCGGCGAGATTTCCGAGGCGGTCAACACGGCGTTGAATCACCTGCCGGAACATCAACGCGAAGCTTTCGTGCTCCGCCGTTTTCAGGACATATCGTACGAAGAAATTGCAGAAATTTTGGATGTGCCGGTGGGCACGGTGAAATCGCGCGTTGTCCGCGCGGAGCGCGGGTTGCGCCCGTACTTGGAGCGATTCCGCGAATACGTCTAGGAACATAGTCATGGGTTTGGACCAAAAACTGCGGAGACATCCGACCCGCTATCAATTGGTGGCGTACACCGAAACGATGGTGGACAGGAATGCTCCCGTTTCGGCGGTGTTGGCGGCCCATGTGGCGGCCTGCCCCATGTGTGCCGCCGAGGTCAAATCCATCCGTGCCTCCCTGGAATGCGCTGCCCGGGCGGCGTTGCTCGAACCTTCCAGCGACCTTACCGCCCAAATCCTGCTCAAAGCCAAGAGCGAACGTGAGGAAACGCGTGTCCGTCGCCGCCCATCATCCTTCGGCGTGGCGTTTCGCATGATCGCCTTTACTTCGGCCATGGCCGCCGTGGCGGTTGTGATATTCGGCGCCGCCATCGGCCAGCCCATTTCCATGAAACCCCTGGAGACCGCTCTCCAGCAGGTTTCCACCGTCGTCCCCTCCGCCGACGTGATTCAAAAAGCAGCAGCGGAAGTGAAGGCGCTCGGTGCAGCCATGCGTACAGCCACGTCAAAGCCACAATCCTTGCAAGAACTCGAACAACGCCGGGCGGTCAGCGCAATGGATGCGGATATCGCCGCAGCCCAAGCCGCCTTGCAGCGCAATCCCGGCTGTGTCCGCGCCACCCACATCGTCAACGCCAACATCCAGCGCCAAGCCGAAACCCTCCGCCACCTCTACATCGAACGGAAGTTGTAAAAACGAGCGCCGAGTAGCGGGCGCAGGGTTCCACAAATAAAATGGGGATCGCTATCGAGTCACAAACCTATTTTTTCTTTATGGACGGAGTGGACGCTGTGTGGACGTGTGTGGTGCTTTGAGAAACCGGGGACACCTGGCTCGACCACGCATAGTACGTGAATTACCAGGGAGATTCCGTCTCGCTCGGGGACTCGCTCGCTTGGTACAGTCCCTGTTTTTCCCGTTGTTTGCGGTAATCATGCGGGGGCGTGATACACTTTGTCTGCCAATTTGGAGAAAGGCAGGTGCACTATGCCGGAAACGTATAAGCGGCCCACGTGGGATGAGTATTTCATGGAGGTGGCGAACACCATTGCGAAGCGGGCGACGTGTGACCGGGGGCGGAGCGGGTGTGTCATCGCGCGCGACGGGCAATTGCTGGTCACGGGCTATGTGGGGTCGCCCGTGGGCTTCCCGCATTGCGACGACGTCGGCCATTTATTTAAGAAAGTGCTTCACGAGGATGGTTCCATCACGCAGCATTGCATGCGGACGGTGCATGCGGAGCAGAACGCGATATGCCAGGCGGCGCGGCTGGGCATCAGTATCAAGGGTGCGACATTGTATTGCCGCATGACCCCCTGCCGCACGTGTGCCATGCTGATTATCAACTGCGGCATCGTGCGCGTGGTCTGCGAGCGGCGGTATCACGCCGGGATGGAATCCGAGGACATGTTCCGCATGGCTAATGTTTCTTTTGAATACCAGCATGATGAAATACAGCAGTACGAGCATCAGCGATAGATTTGGGATTGGAGAAATACGGGTTTTTGGATCGATAGCGAGAGCGATATGGAGAATAAGTATGATTGTCTTGCTTATAACGGTTTTAGGAGGTGCACTTGCCATGGACGCGATTCCCAAGACCGATGATACGCTTTATTCCGTGGATATTCGGAGTGTGCGGGTGGGGGGAGAGATGGGCCGCCGAATCGAGGCTACTGTCAAGAATAATCTTCTGGCACTTGACGCGGATCGGGATTTTCTGAAGCCGTTTCAGGATCGCAACGCGAAGGATGGCTACATTGGTCTGGGAAAATTGATCGATGCGTGGGTTCGTTTTGCGGCGTATACAAACGATGAAAAGGTGATTCAGAGGAAGAATCATGTGATTGAGGCCGCCCTGGCCACGCAGGAAGCCGACGGGTATATCGGACTATTGGTGCCAGAAAAACGGGTATGGACCCTATGGGATGCGCACGAAATGTCTTATCTGGTGATGGGCTTGACGACGGATTATGAATATTTCGGATCGCAGGCTTCTTTGGACGCGGCGAAAAAGCTGGCGGACTATCTTATCAAGCGCCTATCCGCGGAACCTGAGCGGGTTATGGACCCCACGTTGTCGTTTGAAATGCCCACCACCGGCCTGGCACAGGCCTTTCTCAACCTGAGTGACCGCTGTGGCGGTTCCCGGTACAAGGATTTTGCCGTCTCGCGGGAAAAGCTCACCACTTGGGATTTGCCCATCGTCAAGGGCCGCTGGGGCAAGGTGGAAGGGCATGCCTACGCTTACATGGCGCGCTGTCTCGCACAACTGCACCTGTATCGCGAACAAGGCGACCCGCAGTTGCTTTCACAGACCAAGGTTGCCTTGGATTTCCTTACGCAAAAGAATGGACTGGTGATCACAGGAACCTGCGGAGACCATGAATGCTGGCATGACACCCAGGAAGGCACCGTTAACCTTGGCGAAACCTGCGCAACGGCCTATCTTGTCCGTCTGATGGATAATCTGCTCCGCCTCACGGGCGATGCCCATTACGGTGATATTATGGAACGCGCCATTTTTAATGCGCTATTCGCCGCACAGTCTCCAGATGGCCGCCAGATTCGCTATTACACTCCTTTCGACGGGAAACGCATCTATTTTGAAAAAGACACGTATTGCTGCCCGTGCAATTACCGCCGTATCATCAGCGAATTGCCCGGGATGGTCTATTATTGGGGGAAAAACGGCATTGCCGTGAACCTATACGCCGCGTCGGAAGCCACCCTTCCGCTGGACGAGGGGGTGAATGTTTCGTTGAAACAGGAAACAGACTACCCCAGCACCGGCGCCGTCACGATCCAGGTGAATCCCTCCAAGGCGGCCACCTTTACGATCTTGCTCCGCATTCCTGGTTGGGCCGCCAATGCCACTCTTAAGGTAAACGGGGAGGGGAAGATTATAACGGTAGTGCCCGGCACCTTCCAGACTGTGGACCGCGAGTGGCAGCCCGGCGACCGCATTACCCTTGATCTGCCCATGCCAATGCGTTGGGTGAACGGGCGCGTGGCGCAGGCGGGCCGTGTGGCACTCATGCGTGGGCCGATGGTTTATTGTCTGAGCCGCGCACAGAATCCCCTCGTGAAAGACATGGAACTTCGTCTGATTACCATTGATCCCAATACGGTTGAAGGTCCATTTCCCGACGATAGCGTCCGACCCGGCGGACAGGCCTGCCGCGTACATGCCTGGGGGCCTGGCGCCTGGTATCCGCACGCCAAGGCCGATTTGGAATTGACCTTAACGGAATTCCCCGATCCCAGCGGCGAAGCTACCTATTTCCATGTTCCGAATCCCAGTCTGGAATCTTTCGCAGATGACGAACTGCTTCAACCAGTATTGCCGTGATACAAAGCTTTTTTGTTCAGGCTCGGAGCGGTCATGTGGGGGGATTCGGGGGCAAGAAAGATGGTTTTTCGAGCATTTATGGTTCTTGTCTTTGGAGATACTATTATGGAGACGGCCAAGGGGGCATTTGTGAGCTAGCCATAGCCCTTTTTCTCATTTGGGTAAGTTAAAAGGCAATGGTTTGGCCATGAAATGATGGTACTATGCCCTATGTCCGAAGTGCTTTTGAGAAAAACGGCTATTTCTCAATTTCCTGAAGAAAAAAGTATTGTCTTTCTATAGTTTATGATGTATTATGAAAAAATGAGCGGATTATAGTCTTCTTGGCAGAGTGGGTTGTTTTTGGGTTTGGAGACCATATTTTGCCGAGACATTGAGTTGGGTGGTGGGAAGTTTTGTCCTCGGCAAGGGTACAGGGAGACGCTACCGTTTTTATAAAGCAGTGTGCAGGGTAGTGTTAAAAGATGGGTTGTTTTTTTTCTATAGGGTTAAGTGTGCTGATGAGCGGAGGCAGGGTGTTCGGCCTCGAAGGGTGGATTTTGTATGGGGGAAGAATATGCCGGGATGATAGACGAAACGATGCTATGCGAGAGGGGAGGCACACTGCCCAATGTTTATTCCGAAGAATTCTTTTTCTTTTGTTCCGATTTCGCCGTCTTTTTTATGAGCATGGGAATATTTTTACCGGATTTGCCAGGTCCGGTTTTTCTTTAGATGCGGGTTATGAAGCAAAGACGTTTACCTGAAAGTATTTTCAGGTTTGTGATCAACCAAGGCAGGAGAACCTTGACATGAGGGCTTTTTCAGGCATTTGGATGGTATGCGTGGCGGCGTGTGTGGGATTATGCGCAGGTGTGGCGCATGCGGAGTGGACCACGCAGACAATTGAGTTGCACCCTGGCTGGAATGCGGTTTTTCTTCTTGTGCAGCCGGCGGAGAATGGGTGTGAGCAGGTTTTCGCGGACGTGCCCGTGAAGAGTGTGTGGTCGTGGGTGAAGCGATTTAGTTCGGTGCAGTTTTTGCAGAATCCGGACGAGTTGCTTCCAGAGATGCCGGATTGGCTCACGTATTTCCCTCCGTCTCATCCGCAGGCATTCCTCACGGATTTGTTCGCGTTGCACGCGGGAAAGTGTTATCTGATCGAGTTGGATGGGACGGAGCCGCGCACCATCGTGCTGGAGGGCAAAACGGAGATTCGCAAGATAGAGTGGATACCGAATTCGTTTAATTTGGCGGGATTCCATGTAAATTCGGCCGATCCGCCTACATTTGAGAAGTATTTTGCTGGCGATTCCGCGCTTTCGGGGCAAGCGGTATACCGGACGTTGACAAACGGCAAGAATGAGATGATTGGGGATCTTGCGGCAACCCGGCTACGTCCTGGGGAAGCATATTGGGTGTATTGCAAGGGTGCATCGTCCTTTTCGGGGCCGCTCAAGGTTGATTTCGATCTTCGGGAAGGATTGGATTATGGAAAGGACCTTTTAGAGCAGACGCTGCGGTTGAAAAATGTGTCATTGGAGGAGAGGACGGTAACGGTGCGGTTGCGGCCGTCGACCCGGCCGGTGAAGAGCAGCGTCAAGAGCGAGCTGCCCGTTTATGGGGGCGATGTAGCGCTTTCTTTTATACGTTTACTGGCGTGGCGGCCTTTGGAAGAGCCGCTTGTTTTTCCTTTGGCGCCGGGGATCGAGCAGGATCTGCGGCTGGCGGTGCGGCGTGCCGCGATGAAAAAGCCGGGGTTGCCGGACGCTGTGTATGAGAGCATACTCGAGGTTTCGGACGACAAGGGGTCATTTTTCGAGATTCCAGTTTCTGCCAAGGCGGGGGGTGACACGGCAGGCCTGTGGGTGGGAAATGTCAAGGTCAATGCCATAAGCGAGGCGGGGAATGCCGCGGATTCGGTGACTCCGACCCCGACGGCGTCCGAGTTTACATTCCGGATTATTGTTCATGTGGATGAATCGGGCGCAGGGCGTTTGCTTCAGCATGTTACGTTGATGCAAGTGCAGGCGGTGCGTGAACCGGACCCGGACAATCCGGGTCATTACATCGAGACGGCGCCCCCCCGTTATGTCTTGCTGACCAACGACACCCTGATTTCACAATATGAAGGCATTTCGATGCGGGATGGAAAGCTTGTGGGGCGGCGTATCACCGCGCCGGTGTTTGGGTTCCGCGATCCCGTGTCTCTGACGGGAGATATTGGGACAGCGTTCGAGGCGACTCTGACGATGCCGTATGACGATGCATTGAATCCCTTCCTCCACCGCTATCATCCTGATCACGACAACAAGGATGAGCGGTACTCCAGCACGCTTGCGGAGGGGAAGGAATCATTTACCTTCGAACGGGCAATCCGGCTGGAGTTCAGCGCGGAGGATCCGGATGACATTGACCCGCCGGAATGGGGTGACAAACTCCTCGGGGGGATTTACCGGGAAACGATTACCGGCGTACACAAACGCGATCTTCATGTGCAGGGCACCTTCCTGCTCACGCGGGTGGTGGATGTGGCGCTGTTAAATGACGGCAATTAGTTGAATGGCGGCGCGGTGGCGCGCCGCCTTCTTGCGTAGCACGATAACCATGCCATTGGCAACAGTACGATGGGAAGCGAAACGATGCATACGAGCAACGCAGCCACAGTTTTGAGGAAGCGGGTTGGAACACAGGCTCGGGGCCTGTTGAGGCGCGCCACATTTGTTCTTGCGGCATGCCTGTTCTTGCCCTTGTGTGGAACAGCCTGGGCGGTTCAGGTCCTCTACCAGGACGATTTCGAGTCGGAGGACAATCTGGAGAACTGGGCCTTGTCGGGAGATTGGCGGTTCAAGGCCAACAGCGCCTGTTTGCCCAACCAGTTGGGGTATAACAGTCCATCGACGGCGTTAGTGTTCGATTATGCCGGCGAATGCGCTTACCGCAACAGCCGTATCGGGTTTGCCGCCATGCGGCATGATATCACGATTCCCATCACGCTGCCGACAGTCACGTTGGAATGGCAGGATTATGTGGGGGCGGAAGTGGGGTCCGACTTTTATTTTGTGCAGGTATCCACGGACGGGGGGGCCTCTTGGCCCATAGAAATTTTCCGAGACAGTGTGGATGAGACCTTCTGGGATGTTGAGACGGTCGATTTGACGGCATTTATCGGGCAACAGATCCGGCTTCGTTTTGGTTTCGTTGCAGACGCCACTATTACAAATTATGGGTGGTATGTAGATGATGTGCGCAT
>Ga0116156_10001346_pt1 | contig 24197 bp, 20 predicted proteins | sample AD_UKC045_MetaG_FD_89891 | JGI IMG/M metagenome (GOLD analysis project Ga0116156, IMG submission 89891) | Active sludge microbial communities of municipal wastewater-treating anaerobic digesters from USA - AD_UKC045_MetaG | ecosystem: Engineered > Bioreactor > Anaerobic > Digestate | place: USA... | reverse complement strand
TATCGCTATCGCTATCGGTATCGCTATCGGTATCGCTATCGGTATCGGTATCGGTATCAAACTCCGCCCAGTCTTCCCAGTCTTCCCAGTCTTCCCAGTCCTCCCAGTCTTCCCAGTCCTCCAACTGGTTTGCGCCCCCTGCTGCATTATGTTTATAAGGAAAACACTGCGCTATGTTTACCTATGGGTATCAATGTTTATAAACATAACTCGCTTCAGCCTGTTTAAAAACGCGCATGCTTATCCTGTGAAATATCCAGACGAACGCCTCGGAGGCCACACATGGATGGGCGCGGAGGGAATGAGGCGCGTTATTGGACAACGATTCGGGCGTGACGGAATTGGCCGAGGTATCGTGCGTTCCAGCGGATGCGGAAGGGGATGGTATAGGAACCGGAGACGGCGTTGGCGGGGATGGTTATGACGATGCGAGCGGCGCCGTCAGGGTGTTTTGTGGAGGGGCCGGTCCAACCGTCGGTTTGGGGAGGCACCGTGATCTTCCACGAGCTTTTTTCGGGAAGCCAGGTCCAGCCATGGGGCACGATGGGTTCGACGGCGGCGTCACAGTCGCGGGGGCCATGGTTGGTGAACTGGACATCGATCCAGCATTGAACGCCGGCGTGCGTGTTTTGATCGTAGGGGTAGGTTCTCACCCACCAGGGATCGAGGGCGAAGTTAGGATTGTCCCATGGGGTCATTTCACTGACGAGTTGCTCGCGTTCCACGAGCATTCCGTCCATGGTGTCCAGTTGTTCGTTGCTGAAGGTGAACGCCTTATCCTGATGCTCGTTGAAGATGTAGCCGGGCTGGCATGCGCGCCAGATCTCGAGACATTTTCGGGAGCCGGCGTCCTCCCCCAGAAAAACGCGGTTGCCGCTCGTGTAGTCGTCGAGGCCCGTGGGAGCGCCGGAATCTCCCGCGAAGAACGCTTTTTCGCCATGCCCTTCAACAAGGAGCCCGCTGTGATAGAGGGTTTGGCCGGGGAAATGAAACGCAGTGAGACTGAATTCGCGCCAGGTCCAGCGTTCGCCGTTGTGGGTGACCTTGGCAACAGGGGCGGCAGCGGGGGAAATGCAGGGGAGGATGAAGCGGTCCGGATGTTCGATGATTTCCGAGAGGTGCTGATCGGTCATGATGGGGCATCCCAGACGCTTCGTGAGTTCGGGCAATGCATCCACATGGTCATCGTGATAATGGGTGATCCAGCATCCTTCTACGGATCTGATGGTGTTGTCTCGCTTCCATTTGTCGAGGGTGTCTATCACGGAAGCATTTCCACAATCGATCAGCAGGGCCGCGCCGGTGTTGGAGATGACCGCGAAACTGGTGGCGGCGACACGGCGTATCCAGACAGGGGGATCGGTGGTGTGCGCGGGGGATAGCCGCCGGGGGTCGTCCTTGGTTTCGTCGAGGAGATGCGGAAAATAGAAATTGAGGGCTGAGGTGGCGGTGTAGTTCCGCCACAGGGCATTTAAGCGTTCTTCAAGGAGGGCCGTAGCGGATTGGGGGGATTGGATGGGGGCCCCATGAGAGGGAAGTAAGAGGCGCGCGCCGGAAGCGGCCACTTTATGAAGACTGGCGATAAGGGCAGGCCGATTCCCAAGAAACCCATGATAATCACAGATTTCACCAAAGCCTTTTTGGAGGGAATAGAGTTCCCAGACTTGTCCGGGGCCGTAGAGTACATCGCCAGAAAAACAGATATTGCCTTCGCTTGATGCCAACAGGTAGGAGACGCTTCCGCAGGTAGCGCCGGGGGTGTCAAGCACCCGCAAGGTAAAGCCGTTCCATTCAATGGCATCGCCTTCGTGCACCGCGCGCGCCACAGGCAAGGGGCGGGTCAACATCTCCGGGCCGGGATGGCTGTGGTAGAGATGCCACCTGTTTTTCGGGTCCGCCCAGTACTCTTCGGCCTTCTCGAAGAGTGTGCGTTCAGATTGTGGGGCTGCCAGTTGCGCGCCCTGATCGACAAAGGCATAAGCGCCGGCAGTATTGGAGCGGCGGTATTGCGTACAGAGTATCCATTCGACGGAATGCACGCCGAGTTCCGCAAGGCGTTGCGGGGATACGGAGTCGCAACAGTCGATCAAGAGGGCCTTTCCATCGCGGATTAAAACGCCGGTATTCACGGCCCCCTCAAGATAATAGACGCCTTGGGCGAGTTTATGATGTTTAAAGGAGGTTTCCGAGAAAGGAAGGTTCGTCTCGGGGGAGCCTGTTTTCATTGTCATACACCCGGTACAGAGTAGTGAAATGACGCCACAGCCAATCATGATAATCCGCATAGGTACATTTCCTGATTTCATCAGGGTTCCTGAATTTGTTCAATCCGGCGTTTCACTTCATTCGCTTTTTGCTGGTTTCCGATGTGTTCATAAGCCTGCATTAACATTTCCAGCAGGTAGAGATCGTCCGGAAAACCTTCCAGGGCTTTTTCAAAATAAGGGATGGATTCGGCATGGCGCGCCGCTTTGCGGAATGCTTCGGCGACAAATCGGGGGAAATAGGGGGAGGTAAAGCCCTCTTCCATGCAGGCTTTTCCAAAGTCGGCGGCGCCATCGAAACGTTTCAGGTGGATGAGGCACCAGATGATTTTCCCCCGGGCATCGATGCTTTGGCTGCCACGTTCGAGGGCGGCCCGATAGGCCTGCAAAGCCTTTTCCCATTGTTTTTGATTATTGTAATAGAGGGATCCGAGGCGTTCCCATGGCACGGGTGACTTAGGGTCGCGATCAGCGGCCATTTCCAGCTTTTTGACGGCCCCATTCCAGTCGCCGCGCGATGTGCATTCATCCGCGGCCTTCAGATAAGTCCAAGGGCTTCGTTCGCGGAGGACGTCGACGTAATAGGAGAAAAGCACATGGTAACAAAGAAGAAGGATGAGGGCGAGGCTCAGGAGGGCAGCCCAATACATTAGGGCGCGGCGTGGATATTGGAAAAGGGTATTGGGCACGTTACTGCGCTCCTTTCGCCCCAAGAACCACCCGGACAGTGCTAATCAGGATTTTGAGGTCGGTGACAAGAGACAAGCTGCTGATGTAGAGCAAATCGTAACGCAGGCGGTCTTCTGGTTCGGAATCGTAGGAGCCGAGGACGTGGGAGAGGCTGGTGACGCCGGGCCGTACCTGGAGCCTGCGCTCGAACAGGGGCCACCGCTGGCAGAATTCTTTATGGAAATGAGGACGCTCGGGACGGGGTCCAATCAAGCTCATATCGCCCTTGAGGACGTTTAGGAGTTGCGGGATCTCATCGATCCGGTGTTTCCGGATAAAATGGCCTACTGGGGTGATGCGATTATCGTTTGCTTGGGCCCACACAGGACCGGTTTTCGCTTCGGCATCCACCACCATGGAGCGGAATTTATAAAGACGGAAGGTACGCCCGTTCAATCCCATGCGCTCCTGGGTATAGAACAGGGGGCCGGGCGCCGTGATTTTAATGGCGAGTGCGGTGATTAGACAAATAGGGGCGGCCAGAAAGAGACCTCCAAGTGCGCAGGCGATATCGACGGCGCGTTTCAGGTACACATAGGGTGCGAATACTTGGCGGTTCGCGACTTCGATAAGAGGGATGCCGGCGATGGCCAGGAGTTTGCTCTGCCGAAAGAAGGGGAGGTCGTTTAGCATGGGATAAACAAAGGTGCGGCCAAAATGGAATTCGCAAAATTCGAGAATGGCCGCTGAATGATCCCGGTTATAGGGATCGGACACGATGATTGCGCCGTTGCTCAACATGGGCCGCCCCTTCCCGTTGGCCTCCGTTGACGCCAGCAGGCTTTTTAGTTCCTCGACCGTGGCGTATTGCGCGTTTGCACGGACGTCCGTGCGGGTATTGATGTCGTCGGCGATTCGCCGCGCGTGTTCTTCGGGGCCGAGGACATAAAAGAAACGGTGCAGGGAAGGGAAGCGGGAAGCAAGGGTGCCGAGGTAGTAGCGCCAGAGAACAAAGGCGAGGAGGGCAAGACATGGGCCAAGGATAAGTTCGCGTCCGGAAATGGCCAGGATTCCCTCTGGCATAAACCGGGTAATACCGGCAATGGCGGCGGCCATACTGCCGGCGCCCATACAGGCAAAATAGATAGAGTCAAAACGGTCGGTGATCCGGATGGGGTGATAGCCCCGCGCGACCGTAATCGCTGCCAGATATAACACTACGCATACGGCTTGATCCCGGTGGAGTTGCCATAGGCTGTCGAGATAAACGAGGGTATGCAGGCGGGCAAGCGTGGCCGCATTGAGGGAAGCCCATAGGATGATAGCATCCGTTATAAAGCAACACAGCAGTACAAACTGTTTTTCGCGTGACGCGGACAATGATTGTTCCTTATCGCGTTGTACAAATGTATGGACATTTGACCGGCGCAGGAGCAACTTCTCTTACATAAGTGCGCCGGTGTAATGATGATAGCGAAGCGGCCGCCGCACGCGCAAATGGAAGAAGAACAGGTAGTGCGCGCCGGATATCGGGCACAGAGCCAAAATATCCGATAACACTATCAAAAATTATTCATCATGGATCTTTGCCGTAAAAACAGGAAACCGGCCCCCGGAGGGGCCGGTTGTTGCATACAACACGCTACAAAGCGTGTTTGGGATTATTTTTGAGCGGTGCAACGGGCCGCGCACTTGCTGTCTTTACCACAAGAGCTTTTCCCGTCTTTACCGCATGCGCATTTAGCGTCTTTACTGCATGCGCATTTAGCGTCTTTACTGCATGCGCATTTGCCGTCTTTACTGCATGCGCATTTGCCATCCTTACAGCAGGGGCACGCACAGTCTTTGCCACAGGTGCACTTGCCATCCTTGCAGCAGGTGCACTTGCCATCTTTGCAGCAGGCACAGGCCGCCGCATTTCCGGTGGCATTCGAGGCTTTGCAGGAATCTCCGGCCGGGGCGGTGGCATCTGCCGCGAAACCGGCTACTGGCGACAGCGCCAACACAGCCATCATCATCGAGATTACAAAAGTTGTAAGTGTCTTTTTCATGATCCATTTTCCTTAATTTGACGAGATACAAAGACCCGTCATGGTTTGTTGATTTCCATCGTGTATCTTGAGAGATGTTGATGAGTCCGGGGTTCATCTCCTGGATAAACCACGGAGAGGCGCTTCTCAACAGCGCCAGACGCATTGGTGGATACGGCCCTCAGACCCGGGCGGGCCCAGCCAGCCCTTCTGGCGGGCGGCCAGGGAGCGGTCCGTTGTCACGATAGAAGAAAAAAGAAATCCGGCGAAATCACCAGTGGAAAAACTGGTATCGATCCGGACGGAAGATGGCGGAAGAGAAGCAGGAATATCGCTGGCGTGCATGTGGCAAGTACACGGCGCTTGATGTGTCTGGGGGGAAGAAGGACTCATCCCGAAGCGTGCATCGGGTTTGTTGGGCGTCTCGCAACAACATCGAACAGGCTCGGCCTTTTGTGCACAACATGCCGTAGTTTCCGAGGGCGATTTTTCCATCGGTGTCTTGCAACACAATGCCCCCCCCTCGCGGCAGGCCATGCCCCGCAGGCATGAATATCCCGCGCCCTGGATGATCACGGAGGCAATCACCAACGCAATAAACAAATGTTGTACTGCGCTGTATTTAAAAAACATCCTAACCATATCAACTTCACGCGTTTCTGTAATTTTACCCGGACCAACCGCCTTCTGACAAGTCCTTTCCCAAAGAAAACACACCAATACGCATCCCGTATTCCCCGAAAACACTCCATATCAAAGATCTTTTTTGATGTTATAAAGTTATACCGCTTCAGGCAGGGATCAGGGACACACTGTATTTCGCACTGTCTTCATCACGGGTCACCAGCATCCGGTCAAACGGATCTCTATGATGGGGGGTACGCCCGCCACCAAAGTATGCAAGATGCCAATAGGCAGTTCCAGAAAGGCATTTGCCTAAAAAGCCTCTTACTGGTTGTCTGGGGCACTGAGCTTTCCAAGCGCTTTCTTGTCTTCATCCCCTATCGCGCTTATCGGTCCTATTCTCCCAGTCATCCCAGTCTTCCCAGTCTTCCCAGTCTTCCCAGTTTCAAAATCGCTGACCACTGATCACTTCCTACAATCCCGGACAGAAGCCGTCTTCGCTGCCTTCGCAGGCGTGGTATCCGCCGGAGTTGTAGAATTGGATGATACGGAGCAATTCTGAGAGATCGACCGTCCAATCCTGAGGATTATAATCGCTGTCGTGGGGTGTACAGGTTTGGGAACCGGGTCCCGGCGCATAGCCGTCTTCCGTGCCTGTTTCGCAATGATACCCGTCTGAGTTGTAGAACTGGATGATACGCAACAATTCCGACAGGCTGATTTGATGATCGCCATTCTGATCAGCGGAATGCTGGCCGTCCTCTACTCCTTCCCCTTCTCCTTCAATCAAACCTTCTTCGACACCTTCGTTTAGACCTTCTTCCAGACCTTCAATCAGGCCTTCTTCGACACCTTCCGCCAGGCCTTCCTCAGTACCCTCGATCAGACCTTCCTCAACACCTTCGAGTATGCCTTCATCCGTTCCTTCGGCCAGGCCTTCCTCTGTGCCCTCGCTCATCCCTTCTTCAAGACCTTCGGATATGCCTTCTTCCAGACCTTCACTGAGACCTTCCTCAGAACCTTCGGGAAGGCCTTCCTCAATGCCTTCGGTTTCACCTTCTTCTATGGGCGTCAGGGGAATGCTCACGGCCCAGTTGTCCGGGAAATCTATGTCTGTTTCCGGATTCGCGGGATTCCAACTGGCATCCGCGGCATAAAGATGGTCATTGGTGACGCGGAAGACGGAAAAGTGACCTCGCCCATCCGGATTATAGCTCGGGACGTTATAGAACGGCGACCCGGCATTGAACACGGGAATCCCGTGCCAGGTGTAGTATCCGGTTTGATGGGCATGGCCGTGGATGTGCGCGATGATATCGTAGTCTTTCACCACATCGTAATAGGCTTCCGCTTCTCCGGTGGTCCACCAACCGTTAAAATCCCACGAGGAATAAAAACCATAATGGGAAATAATTACGAGGCGTTTGTGCGTGCCCGCCACATGCTGGGCGAGATCACTTTGCAGAAAACTCAGCGCCGACCGGGGATCGCACGCCCCGGGCACGGAGGTCTCCGGAGCAAGATCGGAAGGCTTCAAATTCAACTGCACGAAGTGGATATTGTCCCACTCCCACGAATAATGGCCGTCGGCCTCCGGGGCGGCATTTATCAAACCGGCGCGATAGGGATTACGCTGGCTCACCATGTCCACGACGGGATGCGCTTCAAAGAGCCGGTAGCCAAGATGGTTGTATTGGAAATAATCGTGGTTGCCATACCCTTCAAAGATGGGATATTTCAGCAGATGATTTCCACACAGGCCATAGATATCGATGAACTCCTGTATCTCATCGCTTGTACGGTACCGGCCGTCGACCCCATCGTTCGTTATGTCGCCTGCCAGAATGACACCGCGCACATGGGAAACAGGCTCTTCAAAATCAAACGGAGCGCCGGACCATTGCGCCACCGTGTCCAGCGCATTCATGGCATTCACATTCAGCAGGTTCCGGTCCGCTCCATTGGCCATAAAATGCGAATCGCCAAACGCAATGAAGGTGACATCGGTCTGGCCGCTCCCGCGCCAGAAATTTTCCACGGGCGGTGCGTCCGAACTCGAACAACCATCCGCCCAGTCATGCTCGCACAAGGCCGGGCATCCCACTTCGCCTTCCACTTCGCCTTCATACCCGCCTTCCATTTCACTGCCTTCTCCTTCGGGCTGCCCTTCATAGGCCGGGCATTCTCCGCATCCGCCGCCGTCCCCGTTTTCTTCCGGGTTCAGAACCGCGGTCACGAAGGCATCGAATTGCTCAACGCCGGTGGTGACCGTCGCATTGTATTCGCCGAGATTGCAGACGGCATCGAGATCAGCGTCGCCATACGATGCCAGATAGGGTTCCGCGGAACGGTCGAAGAGATTGAAATCAGGCCGGGGAAGGTCCGGGAACGCATCTAATATGTCCAGGAGCGCATTATAGGTGCTTTCTTCTCCCAACGTCACCACACCGGTCAAAAAGTGCTCAAGTTCAACTTCCGGTATCAGGAAAAATATCAATGCCGTAAGCGGATCTGCCTTTAAGATCTCGACATACACATCCGCTTGGGCATAATTATTATCCCATGCGCCTTTAACGCAGCAGAAGGCCGGATGTGAGGCATCCGCGAGCAGCACATCGAGCAGCCGGGCCTGCGCTGAGTCGATGAGGCCGTTGGCGTCAATATCGGAAGTGTCTCCGTCATAACCCAGATGCAGATAGGATTCCACGGTGTCATATATATCCCGCAAAGCGTCCTCCGCGCCCGGGTCAAAGCCCTCATCCGCACAAACGCGCGTACAGGGCGGTGAACACGATACCGGGGGTTCTCCTTCGCCTTCTTCGCCTCCTTCGCCTTCGCTCAGTCCTTCACTTTGTCCTTCCTCCGGCGCGCCTTCGCCCTCTTCTCCTCCTTCTCCTTCGTTCAATCCTTCACTTTGTCCTTCCTCCGGCGCGCCTTCGCCTTCTTCTCCCCCTTCACCTTCTTCCTCCATCGGCAAGATGGTCACCAGGACTTCCTGCGTAGCGGTTTGGCCTTTGGGATCGGAGAGGGTCAAGGTGAAACTGCCTGGTCCATTGGCATCGGGCGCCGGCGTCAAGGTAAGCGTATCGGTGGGCGCATCGATTTCAACATCAAACAGGGATTCGGGCATTCCCGAAGCCGCCCAGGTTAGCAACTCTCCCGTATTCTCCAGATCGTTTTCATGGGGAGTGAGAACATATTCAAAGGGCGTGTCTTCGGCAGTCTCGATATCGGGGACAGGCGGGTCAATCCACGGCGTATGATCCCAGGCGCATATATCTTCATCGTTTGGGATGCCATCGTCATCCATATCGTCGTCTTCATGGTTGAGCGTCCCGTCATTGTCGACATCGCCATAGGGCAGCCAGGGCGGGGTCACCCGGATCTCGGTGGAAAACGCCGTCCCGTCTGAGAAGGTAAGCGCGATGTAGAACGCGGACCAGCCTGTCGCAGGCGGAGGCACATTGGCCGTGTATGTCCCGGAGCCAGGGGTATCTTCGCCGAGCGTGGAACTGGTCCATTGCGGCCCGGACCCACTGTACCAGCGGAAATCCCGGGCGGAGGGATTGGTTGCCTGCCAAAGCTTCACGGAGGTGGGAGCGGTGACGGTATTGACGTGAATGGCGCCATTTTCCTCGAAGGTCCAGGAAAATTCCGGACGGGGCTGATTCGTGGCGATGGTGATGTAGTATTGAAAAAGCGACACAATGGAAGACATGTCGGTCTCAATGCCATGACCGCTGTTGGGCACGGTGCGGTAATGTTTTTCGCCGGGCAGTTGTGAGAAATAAAACTGGGAGGAATCCAATACAAAAAACTCGTCGCCGGTGGCGGTGACGCAGAGCTTGGGCATGGTATAGCGGTCAAAATACGTATAGGGATCCACAATTCCACGCAAAGCGGTCCCTTCGGGCGTATCCATCCGCTCAAAAATGTGCAGGTCATTGTAATCATGGATCGCGCTGGAGTATCCACCGTAACACTGATAATGATGAATCATGGAGGGGGACATGTTGGAGGCGTCAAACACAATGGGGGCCATCGCGGCGATGCGCGGGTCCACGGCCGCCGTGAGGTAGGTGGTCCAACCGCGCTTGGAGCCGCCGCCTATCACGTATTTGTTCAGGGTCACGCCATGATCCGCGGCGACAGTAGTCATGGTATCGAGGGCGCGCACCGCGCTCTTGACCATGGGCAGCAAAACCGGCCAGGTGGGATCGCCCGTGGTCATATATTTGTCGAACGAGTAGGCAATGATGGCGTCTTCCGTGCGCGAAATGCTTTCGTCACTGAAACGGAGTGGCTCATTGGGGACTTGTTCCAAATATCCCAGGATTGATCCTGTTGCGGTGATCACCATCCCAAGATACGGCTCCATGTCGGAAGGCGAGGCCGTATTGCTGCCCCCCCCGATGGCCAGCAGACCTGTGTCATTGGTAACCACATCCGGCACGCCAATGGTCAGCCAATGCTTCCACACCGTATGATTCACTTCCGAAGAACTCCGCCAGGTCTGTGAAGTCATGCGGATGACATAGACCGTGTATCCATCGCCGTCGATGGTATCGGAAAGCGTGTAGGTATAAGCGGGATCGGGGGCCGCCACGTAATCATCCAACGCCGTGGCATATACCACCCCCGGCATCAACAAAAAGGTGCCAAGAATCACCCGCCAGACAACATTCCGCGCCATCGACTATCTCCTTTTATAGAACCGCGCTTGTCACCGGACGTTTCGGCGTCATGGGACAAACCTTATCGTTAACCCGCCTCCCCGCTGTTCAAATTATCCATTATTACACCATAATTGGCAAATATATTCCGCTATTTGAACCCCATCCGGAATCCTGTGTTCCATGATCTTGCACAGGCGAGGCTTTCCGTGTAGTCTTGGCTTTGTTTCTGGCAGATTTTACAGTGAAATGGAGGAGACCATGGATTTCGCTGTTTCCGATACGATGAAACACCTGATTAAACAGGTGCGACCCTTTATCGAAGATGAACTTTATCCACTTGAACCGGCCTTTCTTCAGGAGGGGTTTAAGGCGGTAGAAACGGAACTTCACAAGAAACGGGAAAAGGTGAAAAAACTGGGGCTCTGGTTACCGCAAATCGACAAGGAGCATGGCGGCTTGGGATTAAACGTGCTGGACCATGCGCTGCTCAGCGCGGAACTGGGGAAAAGCCCCGTGGGGCATTATACCTTCAATTGCCAGGCGCCGGATGCGGGCAATATGGAGATTTTGATTAAGTATGGCAGTCCGGAACAGCAGGAGACCTATTTAAAACCCTTATTAGCCGGGGAAATCCGGAGTTGCTTTGGCATGACCGAGCCGGACTTCCCAGGATCAAATCCGGTGTGGATGGGCACGACCGCAGTGAAGGATGGCGATGACTACATCATCAATGGCCGGAAATGGTGGACCACGGGGGGGGACGGCGCAGCCTTTGCCGTGGTAATGGCTATTACGAATCCTGAAGCGGATATTCACTTCCGCGCCAGCCAGATCATCGTGCCTGCGGACACACCTGGATTCCTCATCGAAGCCTCCACGCCATTTATGGGACATCGCGGCGAGGGCTGGGCCTCCCATTCAGAGGTTCGGCTGGAAAACTGCCGCGTACCGCAAAAAAATCTGTTGGGTTCGGAGGGCACGGGCTTTCTCATCGCACAGGAACGCCTGGGGCCAGGCCGTATTCACCATTGCATGCGCTGGATAGGAATCTGCGAAAGGGCGTTCGACCTGATGTGCCGCCGGGCGGTGCAACGCAAAATTGCGCCCGAACGTTCGCTGGCCATGAGGCAGTTTGTCCAGGGATGGGTGGCGGAGAGCCGCGCGGAAATCGATGCCGCCAAGCTGATGGTGTTACACGCGGCATGGTGCATCGATCGCTATGGGGCAAAAGAAGCCCGCGACCAAATCGCGCTGATCAAGTTCACCGTCGCGAACACCATGGGGCGCGTCTTGGATCGCGCTCTGCAGGTATACGGCGGCCTGGGCGTCACGGATTATACGCCGCTCGCACTGTTTTACCGGACCGAGCGCGCCGCCCGCATTTACGACGGCGCGGATGAGGTCCACAAAATCTCCGTGGCAAAACGCATTCTACGGCAGTACGCGGAATTATTAGGCGCGGGCGAGTAAATTCAGGAACACCCCATGGATCTGTCTATTGATGAACCGAAATCCGTGCGCGCAGGCGAAGAACTCGATTGTGCGGCGCTTACAACGTATCTCAAGGACACTATCCCTGGTCTGGAAGGCGCATTAACGGTTCAACAGTTCCCCAGTGGTTTCTCCAATCTCACGTATCTCATAAAAATCGGTGAACGCGAACTGGTGCTGCGGCGTCCGCCTTTCGGGAGCAAAGTGAAGGCAGCCCATGACATGGGCCGGGAATTCCGTGTACTGAGTGCGCTGCATCCTGTGTATCCCGCTGCACCCAGCCCCTTGGCATATTGCACTGACGCCGGCGTGCTCGGAGCAAACTTCTATGTGATGGAACGCATCCGGGGCATCATCCTGCGCGGGAAAAAACCCCCGGATTTCGCATGGCCGCCGGAACTCACGCGCCGCTGCTGCGAATCGCTGGTGGATAACCTGGTGCGTCTGCACCAACTGGATGTGGACGCGATCGGACTAAGCGATTTGCGGCGGGAAGGATCGTTTGTCCGCCGCGCCGTAGATGGCTGGACCGGCCGTTATACTGGTTCTCAGACGGATGACATTCCCGATTTTGACCGGGCCGCGGAGTATCTCAAAAGCCACTGCCCGGAGGATGTGGCCAGTGTGTTCATCCACAACGACTACAAATTCGACAATTTGGTGTTGGAACCGCAGGATCCCACCCATATCCTCGGCGTACTCGATTGGGAAATGAGCACTATTGGGGATCCACTTATGGATCTTGGCGTGGTGCTCAGCTATTGGAACCAGCCCGAGGATCCTTCGCTTGGCATGGTACCCTGTTTCCTGACGCTTGAACCCGGATGCATGACCCGCCGCGAGGTGGCGCAGGCCTATGCCGCCCGCACCGGTCGCGATATCGCGCAATTGGGATTCTACTATGCCTTTGGGCTGATCAAGCTTGCCGTGATCGCACAACAGATCTATTACCGCTATAAACAGGGCCTCACGAAGGACCAGCGCTTCGCACCGCTAATTTTCGTGGTGGGAGCGCTCAGTTCCATGGCCGTGCGCGTCATCGACACCGATGAGGTCTGATCGAAATTTTTCAATATGTACACAGACCGTCAATCAGCGGGAGCGGCTTGTGGCATGGGTTCGTTTTTTGCTTTGCGGCACACGCTGAACAATGGCGCCCAATGCGCGCAACGCCTCATTGACTGCTGTTGCGTTTGGAAACAAGCGCGCTACATCCGGCTCAATTACCACCACGTTGGCGCCTTCGGCATAGCGTGCCGCTGTAGCGCCACGGACGGCTTTGGAGAAATCATATTCAGCACGCATTGTGTCCACATCTATTTTTCTTCTTGTGGTGTGTTTAGTGTTATCTTTCTTCATAATATCTCCGTTCTCTTCGCGTTGTTTCGCGAGCGCTGATCAACCTTGTGCGGGATCCTCTCTCCGCATAGGCAACAACAAGAATACGTTATGCACGCGATAGCCCGAGAAGCACGAAACGTTCCTCATCCAGGGAATGATCTGGGTCAGGCATATTCAGGCTCAGAGGATCGCCAAAGACCGTGGCTGCTTCTTCAAATGACACTCCATGCTTGCGGAGATTGAGTGCTGCCTTTTTCTCATCCCACTCAAAGCGATAGCCCATTACCCAGTCCTCAGAGAACCATCCTGCACAAGAGGACTGTCACTCAAACGATTTAGTGGTACTCTGTTTTTCATAAATTCCTTGCTCCACCGGAATTATGCACGTAAAGAATGCCTTTACGCGTTACCTTATGTCAAGACATCACCACTGATTCTCTTTCCTCGGCTCTAACGGAACTTTTGTTCCTGAACTTTGGCAATATCTCCGTAAGGAAGCACATTCTGTGTTGGCATACGAAGTTTTCAGGTGCAGAAAAGCGGCCAAAAATTCGTCATCATCTCCAATGACCCGAAAACACACCTAAGCAAGATTCTTCCCGGTGGAACTAATGGAGAGGCTGGCATGCAGCACGCCTTTCTGCTGGCGCAACATGTTGGCCAGCCGGTCTATCTGCTTGCCCCGGCCCCTGACCACCACCGTCTCCGCGCACAGATCGTGGTCGAGATGGATGTGCATGGTCGCCAAAATGACATCATGATAATCGTGCTGCACATGCGTCAGCCTGTCGGTGAGGCCGCGCGTGTGGTGGTTGTAAATAAAGGTCACGGTCCCCACCGCTTCCTCATCGCGATCCCATTCTTTCTCCACCAGCTTGTCACGGATTAAATCGCGGATGTATTCCGAACGGTTGCTGTAATTGCCTTCGCGAACCAGCCGTTCCAACCGTTCCAGCAACGGCTTCTCGAGTGAAATGCTAACGCGTTCTACCCCAGACATGATGTTTCACCCTTATGTAAAAGTAAAAAATACCTTGGGCTCACGGACAACACGCCCGTATTCCTTTTTACTCCCTCACTTCCACCAAACGCAAATCTACATCCACCGGATCCTTCCCCAGGTCCACGCGCGCGCCATTCGGATTATGCACGGTGAGGGTTCCATGCAGGCCGTGAATCCCCAGCCCGCGCCGGACGGTTTCAACCTTAAGGACGGGCCTGTCCGCCGTGTCATACACCTGGCAATCCTCAAATACAATGCCCCCGAATTTCGTACATTGTTTTGGATGCATTACGGTCAACAACAGCGGCACGCGGGGGGTATCGGACTTGATTTCTTTCCCGACCCAGGCATTGTGCCAGGTGCACTGGGTAAACCTAACCACAGCACTCTCCGCTGACTTGTCGAAAACAAAAGCGCCCGCTCTGCCGGGATTCTCGATGGTGCATTTACGGAACTCGATGCTGCCCTTCGGCGCGTCATCATCCAGCATGCCCACCGCCACACCCGCATCCACGCCATTGCGCACTATGCAATTTTCAACAATCACCGACAGCGGCGGGCTCTCCTTTGAAAGCTGTTTTAAATAGAAAAGAATATTCCCGCCGGTATTGTTTTCCAGCACACAGTCCCGCATGATGCAATTCGTGAGTTGTTCCGTGGGGCGGTTGGGCTCGAAATCGATGCCCGCCTGAGGGGCCGTGCCACTGGTGTTCAGCATCAGGGTCCGCTCGATCAGCAAATCGATCGCGCTGATAATGCTGATTCCCTGCCGGTGATGGTCGTCGCAAATGGCATCGCGAATCACCACGTTTTTGCAAAATTCCTGCTTTCCAGTGGAACCGATATAAATCCCGTCACCGCCACTGCTTTCAAGGCGCAATCCTTCGATCAGGACATTGGTGCACCCCTGTATGTCCAAGACCATTCGCCATTCGCCTTTTTTATACGCCGCGCTCTGGTAATCCACCTTGTTCATGCGCAACACCGCGCCGAAACCGCGCAACACAATATCCGTGCAGTCATTCGCGGAAAAGAGGGAGTCCCCCGTGTTCTTGTATTCCCCCCGCTTCGCCAATACCACCGCGCCCGGTTCAAACACCACCTCCAGATTGCTCCGGAGGTGCAACGGACGGACAACCCATTCACTGTCCATGCGGGGAATCACCAGCTTTTTTGCGCCGGAATCAATGGCCGCCTGAAGAGAGTCCGTGGAGTCCTCCGCATTAAACCCCCACCAGGCAGCGTTCGCCTCCATCAATTCGCCCTTTTTCACCCGCTCGATCAGTTGCGCGGCACTCTCTTCACTAAATGCTGAGGCGCTTATTCCCAGGAAAAGGATAACACCCAATATTAAACATGCTTGCTTTATCATCGCGATCCTCCTGTATATTCTTCGAATGTTGGACAAGGGACTGCACACGGGTGGTTTCAAGGAAATCGATATTGTTGTATATGCTGGGAATGAAACAAAACAGCAATCATGATACCCAAGTCATTTTGAGTTTACGGTGGTTGTTTTGACAGTCTTGAAGGTACAGATTGATGAGGGTTTGGTATGGAATCCCATGCTGCTTGGATTGTTGTTTGAAATATTCAATCACGCCCGGGTCCAGACGAAGTGTTATCTGCTTCTTCAGTTGCCGGGCATAGGGGTTCTTGCGGGATTTCATCTTAAACAAATCATATTCCGCTTTCATATTATCACCTCCAATAGTGTCTGGATTCTGATTTCGTGGCTTTTCTGGCTGAAATAATACGGATAACACCCTCTTTCTCCCTATGGCAGTGGCAAATCAACAGTAATCGCAATTTGGCGCTTAAACCCAAAAGGAGGAATCGGTCTTCCCACTCCACATGTTCATCATCATAGAACTCGACGGCATGTTCATCGTAGAAAACCGACCGGGCTTCCTCGAAGGAAATACCATGCTTCTTGCTATTTTCCTGGGCTTTGTGTAGGTCCCAAGTAAAGCATAGCTTATTCATAACTACATTGTAACTACAAATTGCACCTGTGTCAATTAAAAATGTTTGCCTTACTCGCGCGAGGCATGTACTATGCACTGCGTGAAAAAGGAAGGGAAATACAATGAATAGGGCGATGATTTTGTTGTGTGTTGTTTCTGGGATGCTGGCCATGTCCGCGTGGGCGGAGGAGGACGCCGCACCGGCGGAATTTCCGCATTTTCAATTCACGGGGCATGATGAGGAGGCCCGGATCCTCAGTGATTACCTTTGGCGCCATTTCAGCAAGCGTGGTGGAAACGGAATCTGCCTTTTTAACCGGGAGTACCTGCTCTGCTCGGACACATGGATGGGCGGGGCCATCGCTCCGGATCGTAAAAAGCCGATTCAGGAAGTGCATCGGGAAGATTTGCTGGGCATCGAGATCGACTCCGAGGGCTATGTCAACACACATCAGCATTTCTCCCACGCGCATGACCGCGGCTGGCCGTTTCCCATGTGGACGCAGGCCGGAAACGTGCAGATGGCCGCAGGATGGCATTTTCAGCCGCTGGACAAGGTCCCCGGCTGGGTAGGGGACGGATTGCGGCGTCGCAAGATGACTGCGTTCTGCGGCGAGGACGCCATTGGGCGTTGGAGTCTGGAAAACGCCCGTTCACTCGGCATGATCGACAATTGCTGGCGAGTGGAGGCAACCGGTATCTCCCCCACACTGATAACTCCGGAAGGCATTATCATTGACGCCTTCAATGCGCCATTCCTGCAACTGCGTTGGAAACGCTCCGCACCGCCCACAAGCCACGCGCTCCCGTATATGGAATGGCTTCGCGAGGAGGACACGGCATTTGGTCCGGATCGGCGCATGTATTTTGGATTCGACACCACGCATCTGTCCGGCCCCAACCTGTATCATTCACACATGGCGATGTACCGGCATCCCTTATGGCAGGGGAAAATCAAGCGGATGCGGATTGTCCTGGCTCCGGGCGAATCGGACGGCACATTTGACATCGATTCGTTCTTCACCGCGTACGACACGCGCCACACCATCAACAATCCAATCTTTGTGATTGCCAGCCGCCTTTATTTCAATTGGACCGGCGACATCGGCTTTCTACGGCAGAATATCAACCGGATGCGCACCGCGCTGCGGTATCAGCAAACGGAAATGGGCGGCATCGAGAATAATTTCATCCACAACCCCTGGGTGGGCCACGACGGGCTGCCCGGCGTAATTACAAAACCGGACGGCGGCAAAATCATCGAGAGCGGCCACGGCATCGGCAATAATTACTGGGATATCATGCCCTTCGGCGGCGATGACTTCTATGCGACAAATCAATACTATGCCGCAACGCTCGCACTCGCCGGCATCGAGGAGGCCATCCGGCGCAATTCCGGCTGGGGCGTCCCCTTGGGCGCGCTTGCCATGGATCCCGCATGGCTGCGGCAGCATGCGCATGCAGTAAAAGAAGAAGCCAACCGCCGCTTCTGGAATCCGGCCACGGGACGGTTCGTGGCGGCCATCGACACGGCCGGCAAGGCGCACGACTATGGCTTCACCTTTTTGAATCTCGACGCCATCTGGTATGGCATGGCGTCCGAGGAACATGCACGATCAATCATCGATTGGATCAATGGAACCCGCATCGTCGAAGGCGATACCTCCACCGGCGCGGATATTTACCATTGGCGATTCGGACCGCGCGCCACCACGCTCCGCAATATCGACTGGTATGGACAGGGCTGGAGTCATCCGGAAAGCATTCCCTTCGGCGGGCAGGTGCAGGACGGCGGGGCCGTATTAGGGTTTAGTTTTTATGATATGTGGGCGCGCCTGCAACTCCTCGGTGCCGACAATGCCTGGCAACACCTGACCGAAATTCTGGCCTGGGAAAAAGAGGTTAAAGCGGCCGGAGGATATCGCGCCTATTATGCGGACGGGAAACAAGGCACCACAATGCAGGGCGGAGGCACGGCAGGCGGCATCGGCATTGACGCCGAGTTTTTGAGAGCAGTCTGCTGCCGTCAATTATGGTATATGGATTTCTCGGCATCACACCCAGCGCGGAATCGCTGTCAATGGACCCGAAACTGCCCAAAGAATGCCCCGAACTCGGCATGACCAACCTACAGTATCAAAATGCGGTGCTGGATATCCTCGCCAACAAAAAAACAATTGTAATTACTCTGAAAAACACACCATTGAACCCCATCGCATTAAAATTGCCGGAAGGCTGGAAACAAAAGAAACCATCGAAACAAAAACCGCCCTTTGTGCTTTCCACACCGGGCAAATATTTGTTTAAAAAATAGCCAGGCGCATCTATATGGAATATTCATTGAATGGTTCATGGCGATTGTATGGTTTTACACAGGGCGAGAGGCTCATTGAGCATCCTTCCGAATTGGAAAACACCGGAATCACCGCTATTGAGGCCCACGTGCCCGGGAATGTCGAACTCGACATGCAGCGCGCCGAAGGCAATTTCGTTTCTCCCGCCAACCAAAATTGGCAGGTGGCCCGCATCCGCACCTACGCCACCGATCAGCGGCTATTTCTCATTGAATGGCATATCGACACACAGACTTTCGGCAACCATTACCTCTCGGGGACACCGCCATTGTCCCTGGAAACCTATAAGGGGCAACTCCCAAAAATAGCGTCGATCCCCATACCATTTGACGCAACCCTGGTTTCCTTCTGATTGTTAAGGAGTTCCTCTAAAAGCAGTCGGTTCCACAGATCTACACGTTTTGACCTTGGTATTGATTTGAGGGAAAAAGCAATGTATACGTTTTAAAAAAACCCTATACGGGCGTAACTTCATGTTCAAACGTTACCCGCGCAATATAATATCCATCCAGTTCAAGATCTTGAATTGCCTGATCTGTGTCAAGAGCAATCCGTTTTTGCCCAGACTGGATATCCAAACACTTTTCGAAAATTAACTCTCCTAGCGGATCTGTTATTTCCGAAGGCAATTCGCTTGGCTTTCGCCCAGCTTGAACAAAGAGATAAACTAGTTCATTGGGATTCGAAGCTCGCTTCACTTTATAAATGTCCACCAGCATACTTTACCTCCGCCTAGATTGTATCATACTCCTCAAAAACAAATTTCGACACATAATTCAGCGTATTTGGGGGGCCTGAAAGATACGTAATCCATGTCAGCATGTGCACAAAGAACATGAAAAGATTTCTTTCTTCCTGTTGTAGAAACGCCCACATGTCTTCAGGTGGGGTTAATTGTTTGAGATCACGAAAGCTCTTGTGATGCCAAATCACTCCTTTGCCAAGCACAACAACCAAATCTATCAGTTCCTCATGCGGCACGCCCAAGTCAGCAGCAATTCTGGAAAGCCAAACGGCCACGGTCTTTATTTTTTCTGGACCTTCATACGCAATTATATAGGTCTGAATTGGCGGCGGTATTGGTCCGGACGGCAGGGTGGGGCGTGTGCGTTTTAATGCTTTATGGTATTGAGCAGCCTTGCATGCTTTCTCCAATTCATTTTCGGTTATCACAGATTTACTTTCAATAGTAGCCACCACCCCTTCGGTTAAGTAAGCGGCATTATCCCGCGAATACGTAATGCGCGGCATATCACGGCGATAAACAACAATATCAACTTGCGGGCGGTATTCATCTTGTGGAGGATTGGGTTTTGAGTCTTCATCGATGATTTCGCCCTGCCCAATTTCAAGGTGGGTTGGAAAGTGGTTTTGGAGAAACTCTCTGATAAACCATTCCCGTGGACCGCCTCTCAGGTTCGGATGTCCGGCATTCCTTGCCACCTCGCTCTGTGCCACCAGAATCTTCTCTAATGCATTTGTATGAGAGATTATCATCGAATGTCATCCCTATTAGCACCCACCATAAAGTAAGTCACCTCATGTGTACTGTGTCGTATAATAATAAACATAATATCATAAGTCAATTTTTTCTCTCTTTTTAGAATAAATTCGTGTCTTGTGAGTGATCCGTAACGAATAACAGTCAAGTTTGAGGATACTTTCTATTTATTTCTATAATACGCCGGCGTTGGTAGAAAGTTGGCAGTACGATTAGATGGTTTTCAGTTCACATATATTTTTATTTTATTTCCTCCCCTTGGCGCTCGGCGTGTATTATCTCGCGCCGCGGCGGCTTCGCCATCTTGCTCTGACGCTGGTCAGCTATGTGTTTTACGGCTGGGCAAACCCCTACTTCGTCTTTCTGATGTTCGGGTCCACCGTGTTCAGCTATTGCTGCGGTATGATTATCGCCCACGGGTTCCACGGCTGGCGGAACGAAGTGCAGGCGCTTCCCAAGGGCGAACCGCGCACCACGTTGCAGCGTCGCGCACTGATTGCCTCGGTCACCTGCAGCCTTCTGGCGCTGGGCGTCTTTAAATACTTCAATTTCGCGCTGGACAATTACAATGGTCTGATGGCCGCGCTCGGCCTGGACGCACTGCAATGGAAAAACTTCCTGCGCATCACCCTCCCGCTCGGTATCAGCTTCTACACCTTCCACTGCATCAGCTACATCGTGGACGTTTACCGGGGCGATGCCAAGGTGGTAAGCAACTTCACGGATTTCTCCTGCTATATCGCCATGTTCCCGCAGTTGGTGGCGGGACCCATCATCCGGTACCGCGAAATTGCCTACCAATTACAGGGCCGCGCGTATACCTTCGAAAAATTCAGCCGGGGCGTCACTTTCATAAGCCTCGGCATGGCGAAGAAAATCCTGATTGCAAATGCCTGCGGCAAAGTGGCGGACACCTGCTTCGGCGCGGGCGCGGTCTCCACCCTCGACGCATGGTACGGCATGTTCGCCTATACCTTCCAAATCTATTTCGATTTCAGCGCCTATTCCGACATGGCCATCGGGCTGGGCCTCATGCTCGGTTTCGTTTTCCCGAAAAACTTCGATTCCCCCTACCTCTCTCAATCCATTACCGAATTCTGGCGGCGCTGGCATCTCTCGCTCTCGTTTTTTCTGCGCGATTATCTGTATGTCCCGCTGGGCGGCAATCGCAAGGGGGAACGCCGCACCTATGTGAATCTGGCCACCGTCATGCTGCTCGGCGGACTCTGGCACGGCGCCGCCTGGAATTTTGTGATCTGGGGCGGCATCCACGGGACCATGCTGGCCTTCGAACGCACCCAAGGCAAGGAAAGCTTCTATCACAACGCCCCGCGCCTTATCCGCACCGCGCTCACGTTTCTCATTGTGTGCTTTGCATGGGTATTTTTCCGCGCGCCTGATCTGCCCGCCGCACTGGCCTATCTGCAATCGCTATTTGGGCTGGGCGCGGCGCAGGACGGCATGTATCTCATCCGCGGTCTGATTTATCAGCCATATTACGTGCTGGCGATGCTGCTGGCGGTAATTGTGGTGTGGACCGCGCCTCAGACCTGGGATTTCACCCGGAAATTGACCTGGCCCAAGGCGGCCTGGTGCCTCGTATTGTTGATCATCTCGTTGTTGATATTAACCACACAATCCTACAACCCGTTCATTTATTTTATCTTTTAGGAAAACGCATGGCGGACTTGGTAAAAGCACGGGAAGAACAAGCGCGCGCCGAAGTCGGGCATACCGATGTATCGCCCCGGCTCGCCGCGTTCCTTGTCTTCTTCTTTCTTGCCGTCATCGTTGCAGTTCCATTGATGGACCAAATATATGACGCGGTAACGAAGGGCGGAACTCCCGCCGCGCTGGAAGTAACGGAGTTTATCCCCCCCGCGGATGTAATTACCAATGCCTATTCGGACAAAGGCTTGTTGGCCACGGGATTCGCCGTCAATGCGCATCTGCTGCGTGAGATCAAACGTTATGAAGACGGCATTAAGCAGGATTCCCTGCTGGCGGAGACCATGCTGCCTTCCGTTCAGAATGTCACGATTGGGTATCTCAAAGCGGGCAACGAAAAGGCCTATTGCGGGCTGGACGGCTGGCTGTTCTACCGCCCCGGCATTGACTTTCTCACGGGCGGCGGATTTCTCGAACCGGTCGTGATGGCCAAACGGGCCCGCGCCGGCGATGAAACCCATGAACCCCCGCAACCAGACCCGGTGAAGGCCATCATGCAGTTTCGCGATCAACTCGCGGAACGCGGCATCACCCTCGTGCTCTTTCCCGCGCCCGATAAAGCGGCGGTGTACCCGGAAAAGCTCTCCCGCCGCTATGATGGGCGGCAGCCCGTGCGAAATCCCTCCGAAGCGGAGTTCTATCGCCGATTACAGGAAGCCGGGGTGTTGATCTGCGATGTAACCGAGGCCCTCACACAAGCAAAGGGCCAAGGCGTGTCTACATTTCTTAAAACAGACACCCATTGGACTCCTGAAGGGATGGAAATGGCCGCCCGGGGATTGGCACGTTTCATCCGGGAGCAGGCACCCCTCCCGGGCATCTCCCCCGTTCTCTTCACTCGGACCTCCAAAACAGTTGAAAACCTGGGAGATGTTGCGGTGATGTTGAAATTGCTGGACGATCAGACCTTTTATATTCCGGAACGGGCCATGCTCCAAACGGTCCGGCAATCAGACGGTGCTCCCTGGGAGGCAGACCCTGGGGCGGATATTCTTTTGCTGGGCGACAGTTTCGCCAATATCTATTCCCTGGGAGGTATGGGATGGGGGGAACATGCCGGCCTTGCAGAACAATTGAGCGTAGAACTCGACCGGCCCATTGATACGTTGCTTATCAATGACAATGCCTCCCATGCCACCCGCCGACAGCTCAGCCGCGAAATCATGCATGGAAAAGACCGTTTGGCCGGGAAAAAGCTGGTGATCTGGGAATTTGCCGCCCGGGAACTCGCCGTTGGGGACTGGAAAGTGGATTTTCGCTTAAACCCCGTACATTCCGCCCGTTAACCAGATCCGCCTTAATTATCCTTAAAATTTACATTTACCCCCTAAGAAGAAATAATAGACAAATGATTTGGCTTTTTCGCAAGTTTATATTATAATAGAAAGGAACCCAAGAGGGTGGTTTATTATTTTGAGGCAGAAAAAAATGAGGAAAGTGTGTTGGTGCGGTTTATGAAACCGTTGGAAGAAGAGACAGGTCTCTCCGTTAGCGAGGAGAATTTTGTCTTGGGTAAGAACATCAGGGGTACCAGATGATCCCCCACAAACAGAAGGGATTAGGAGAATGAAAAAAGAACTGCATTCATTGTGTGCGAGGCACGTCGTCCAGTTAGTCGTATTAACGGTCCTTCTCACAGGGGGAATGACGGCCTACAGCGCCCAGGAAGAAGATTATTATGCGATCCAGCCCTATGCAACCAACCGGCCCAACCAGGACTTAATCGCACCTTCCGGATGCACACTGATATTTAATACCGATCTCAAGACGCTGACAGCCTCCGGCACGGGCGTGATCCCTTCGGGGACCTATACGCACGCAGACTTCGTTTTGAGCGTTAAAGACGTAATTATCTTCTATTTTCGAAATGTGCGTATCGACGGTGGCGTGAGCATCCAGGTAACAGGTTCCAAGGCTCTTTCCATTTCCGCGGATCGCGATATGTATATTGGTTCCGCCATTGATGTGAGCGGTGCGACAGCGGGACGCGCAGGCGCGGGCGTGGGCGGCGCGGGCGCAGCGGTTACTGGCGGAGCGAGCTTGGGGGGCAGCGGCGGCTCGTCTGGCGGCGGTGGCGGTGTTGGCGGTGGGTACGGCGAAGGCGGTGCAGGGGGTAACGCATGGTTTGACGACAATGGAGAAAATGGGTATTCAGGTTCCGCGGGATATGGCGGGTACGAAGGAGGAAATGGCGGATCGGGTGCAGGCGGAAATACCGGCAGCAGTGGAAGCGCAGGGTTGAATAATTCCGGCAACGGTGACGGAGGCGACGGTGGCATTGGCGGAAAAACCGAAGGTACAGATACCCTTGGCGGAAGCGGCGGCAGTGGGAATCCTTCCTTAGGAACCGGCGGGGGCGGCGGGGCGGCGCACGCGTATTATGGGGATGCAGGCAGCGTCGGTAATTCCGCGACAGGCTCAGCGGGCGGCGGCAATCCCGGATTAACCGGAAATGCAGGAACTTCCGGTTCTCCCGGAGAAGATGCCACGTTCGCGGACACCCATGTGAATGATCTTGAATTGATGGCGGGCGCGGGCGGCGGCGGCGG
>Ga0116156_10001338_pt1 | contig 24244 bp, 21 predicted proteins | sample AD_UKC045_MetaG_FD_89891 | JGI IMG/M metagenome (GOLD analysis project Ga0116156, IMG submission 89891) | Active sludge microbial communities of municipal wastewater-treating anaerobic digesters from USA - AD_UKC045_MetaG | ecosystem: Engineered > Bioreactor > Anaerobic > Digestate | place: USA... | reverse complement strand
CGACATTCATAAGCGCTTCGGGCAGCGGAATAATAACGCTGGACAATTGGAAGGAGAATACGAGGCTATCCGATATAATCGGGAAAGCCAAATTTAATCTTGATTCGAAATATAATTATATTTTTGAGATAAATAGCAGATTTCATCCGCCTGTAAACGCAGAATTTTATAAATTCACTTCAGATGGAGACGTTACGCAGAATCCTTTGATATACGACGGGGATATAATTACGGCTAAGACCTCGGAAAAATTTACCACTGAAGAAAAAGGAGCGGTAAGCGTGCTCGGGAATTTTGTTTCTCAAGGAAGATATTTTATAAATGAATATTCAAGACTTGCAGACGTTCTTGTAAAAGCAAACTGGCAGCATAAGGAAGCGGAACCTGTTTCGGTTTTAGTAATCGGAGCCAATTCGTCGATGGCGGAATACGATATAAACCGTTTTCTGTATTACGGAGATTCTAATCATAATCCTATAGTAAAACCGGACGATTATATTTATGTAAGAAGCATTCAGAAAAATAAGGTTTATATAGTAGGACAAGTCAATAAACCCGGTTATTACGAACTCGAAAACGATGAAACTCTCAATACGCTTGTCAGATATATATATAAATCAGGAGGGCCAAAAGAATCGGCGGCTATGAACCGTATAAAAATCGTGAGAAACAATTTGAATATGGACGTGAATTTAAACGATTTTTTTTACGCTCAAAATTTAGATTCGGATTTCAAACTTCAGGACAAAGATATTATTTATATGCCGGAACTTCAGAAATTTTCTTTTTATGTTTTTGGAATGGTTAATAAAGTCGGAAAATACGATTCCGATAAACCTGTAACGGTTCTGGAAGCTCTTTCGATGGCGGGAGGATATAGATATACGGGAAAGGTCAGAGGAGCGAAAATATTAAGGGGCGCGAGAAATAATCCGCAGGTAATCGACGTCGATATCTTAAGTTCGCTCAACGATTTCGGATACGGGTCTAACATTTTTTTGCAGGAAGGAGATATTCTTTATATTCCAAAATCGCCGATAACGAATTTAAAGGATTTCCTCGACAATATAGTTCCGACTTTGCGAAATTCGGTTGATTTGGGTCAATCAATAAAAGATTACTAATTATGGAAAAAATATATTCGGTAGAACAACTTCCGCTTCAGCGGTTTGCTCATATACTTGATAAAAACAAGTATATAATAATTTTAATAACAGCCGCCATAACTCTGTGTTTGTTTTTTTTTATGCCCTCGCCGCAGCTTGAATATGAAGCGGTATCGAAGATACTCGTAAAACAGAAGAACGTATCGGTTACTACGATGTTTTCAGAGGAACAATCAAGCCTGCTTCCGTTGATGAAAAATCAGAACGCTATAAAAACTTATATTGAACTCATAAAATCAATAGAGGTTTCAAAATCTGTGGCTAACAAACTGCTTGCCGACGAAATAGAAAATTCCGTCGAGAATGGAATAATCTTAAATAATATTCAGGGAAAAACATCTAACGAACTGTCGTTATATCTGCTTGAAAGAACCGACGCGGATTTCGCCGAAGACGCAAACGTTATAAGAATAAGAGCGCGTTCCGAGGAACCGGAATTCTCAAAAAAAATAGCGAATCTTACCGCGGTTGTATTTATAAATTTCAATCAAAATCTTGAACGCGGAGAAATTAGAAGCGCATTAAATTATATAACCGAACAAAAAGGCATAGCAAAAAATAAATTAAACCAGTCTGAATTTGAACTCGAAGAATATTTAAGAATCGCCAATCCGCGCGTTTTGAGCGACGGTTTGAAAGAATCCATAAACCGTCTTGCGAGTCTTGAATCAAGATTGACTGAAATTGATATTAATGAAACAGTTATAAAGAATAATATAAAAGAATCCAAAAAAGCTCTTAGTTCAAAAAGCGCATACGATTCTGATAATCAGATACAGGATTTGCTTCCTGAAAACATAAAAGAACTCGCCAAAAAACTCGATGAATTGAAATCCAATTACAACGAATTATCAAATTACCAGAAAGAAACGCATCCCGAACTTAAAAAATTGAAAAACCAGATGAAAATAATAGAGGATAAAATATCTAACGAGATAAAAAATATGTCGGCTGTTACTGATAAAAATAACAAGATGTCGTTTTTATATAATAAGACTTCGCCTTTCACTATAGGCGAGGGTTATATGAAGAGCGTAATGGATTACGAGCAAAATCTCAAAAATCTCGATAAAGAAAAAAATGAAATAAATAAACAAAAAGACATAATCGCGGCGCAACTGAAAACTCTTCCGATTGACACTTTAAAACATACGAGACTGATTAAGAATGTAAAGACTTCAAACAATATATATTTGCGGTTAATGCAGCGCGAAGAAGAATTGAAGCTGATGGAAGCCAAAGAGCTCGGAGGTCTTATTTTATATGAAAAAGCCGAAGAAGCTTTTATAACCAATCCGCCGAAACCGCGCTCAACTTCGGTTATACTCGGATTTATGCTTGGACTTATAGTGAGCGTAAGCGTCGTTTTGATAAAAGAATATCTTGACACGACTTTCAAAAATCCGAACGACGTATTTTCGATTTTAAAATTGAAGATACTTGGAATAGTGCCTGAAATAATTCCTGATAAAGATTTTAACGCGATTGACGGATTAACTAATTTTGCCCCCTATCTAATAACTCATTTTGCTCCGAAATCTCCGGCTGCCGAATCTTTTAGAGCGTTGAGAATAGTTCTTGAGACAAACGTTGAAATGTATAATAATCAAAAATTAGGGAAAACGATTTTGATTTCGAGCCCGACGCCAGGAGAAGGGAAAAGCATCTGCGCTTCAAACATCGCGCTGTCATTTGCCAACATAAACAAAAAAGTTATAATTGTAGATACGGACACAAGAAAACCTTCGTTGAACAAATTGTTCAATATCAGACCGAATTACGGATTGACCGACGTTGTTTTTAAGAATTGTAAAATTGAAAACGCTATAGTCCGTCAGGTTGTTCCTAATCTCGATATTCTTTTTTCCGGAGAAAAAGCGGGAGCTGAAATCGAATTTACAAGCTCGAAAAAATTTATCGAACTGATGAAAATATTGAAACAGAATTACGAGCTTATAATATTTGATTCGCCGGCTATGCTTGTGGTGTCGGATCCGGTAATGCTTTCGACTATGATGGACAGCGTTGTGATGATTGTGAGACATAATTATACGAAATATGATTCGGCGCTTCAGGCGCTCAGATATTTTGAGAATGTGAACGCAAAATTATACGGAGTTATTTATAACGGAGTCGTATCCGAGAAAAAATATTATTATAAATATTATGAAAAACAATAAAAGAAATAATTTATAAGGGACGGAGATGTTTTATGGCAAAAAAAATTTTATTGATAACGCTGGGAGCAATAGTTTTATTCGTATTATTCGGTTATTTTTACGTTAAGGGAAAATACAACGGTTTTGTCAAACTTGACGAAGAAGTGAAAAACAAATGGGCTATGGTGGAAAGCAAATATCAGCGGCGTTTGGATTTGATTCCGAATCTGGTGAATTCGGTGAAAGGTTTTATGGAACAGGAAAAAGAGGTGTTTGGAAAAATAGCGGACGCAAGGAGCGCAATGGCCGGAGCTAAATCAATGCCGGAAAAAATTAACGCGTCGAATCAGCTTGAATCAGCTCTTTCAAGATTGCTTGTGGTGATGGAAAATTATCCTCAACTGAAATCCAATGAAACGGTTTTAAGTTTAATGGCGGAATTGTCCGGAACCGAAAACAGAATTTCCGTTGAAAGAGACAGATACAATGAATCGGTTAAGTCTTACAATATTGCCATCAGAACGTTTCCGAATAATTTATTCGCATCTATGTTCGGGTTTACAAACGAGCATCAAATGTTTAAAGCCGAAGAAGAAGCGGCTAAAGCTCCGAAGGTGCAGTTTTGAGGTTGGCGGCTTATAGAAAATATTCTTGCTTTTTCAGCAAAAAAAAAATTGATAAAGTTAATGGCTTTTCCCGTTTATCGGGCTTAGGATTATTTCAGAAAAAGATATATTGTTTTTTTTTATTCATAATATTTATTTTTTTTTCCGGATTCGCGTTTCCTGAAAAGCCGATTGGTTACGTAAACGATTTTGCGGGCATATTAAATCAAAATCAGATAAGCGAGTTAAGTTCGATTTTAGCGGATTTTGAAAACAAAACTTCCAACCAGCTGTATGTGGCGGTTTTTACCTCGCTTGACGGCGATAATCTTGAATCCGTCACAATCAAACTTGGAGACAAATGGAAAGCGGGTCAGAAAGAAAAAAATAATGGAATTATTCTCGCGGTTTTTCTTAAAGAAAAAAAAATCCGGATAGAAGCCGGATACGGACTCGAAGGCGCGCTGACTGATTCGATAGCTTCGCAAATAATAAGACGCAGAATGGCTCCGGAATTTCAGAACAATAATTATTTTCTTGGAATCAAAAACGGGATTCAGTCGATTATAGAAGTTACAAAAGGGGAATATAAAAGCATTAAAAAAAAGCGGGAATTATCAGTTTTTGATTCTTTAATTTTGATTTTTGGAATAATAGTATTTCTTTATATAATAATAAAAAATCCGGGATTGTTTGCGGCCGCGGCATTTATGTCATACGGTTCTTCAGGCAGACGCGGTTCCGGATTTGGCGGTTACTCGGGCGGCGGCGGATTTTCAGGAGGCGGATTTTCAGGAGGCGGCGGAAGCTTTGGAGGCGGCGGCGCTTCAGGGGGCTGGTAAAAAAATTAAAGATGAAAAAAATTTTTCGACCTCAAATCTTTGTTGCCGTATTATTATCGGTAATCGTTTTTTTTATATATTTCCGCGGTTTATCAGAAGTTCAATCTAAAGAAAAAGATTTGTTTTTTGAAGACTTTTACGCTCAATACGAAGCCGCTAAGGATTACAAAGTTTTTTTTCGGCCGTATCCGCCGACAGCTTCTTTGATATACCTTCCGTTCACGAAGATAAACTATCGAACCGCTGCGACTATATTTTGCGCGTTGAATATTGCCGTTTTGATTTTATGCGCGTTTATTGCGGGAAAACTATCCGGCATAAAGAAATTATACGATTGGAATTTATTGGTTTTATTTTGCATTTTTTTTATTCCTTTTTATTATTCGATTATTTACGGACAAATAAATATATTTATATTGCTGATTCTTTTATGTGTTATAAAAATCGACGTATTACCGGCGTTAAAAAAAGGTCTAAAAAATTTAATTATAGGTTTTTTAATTGCATTCGGAACTGTAATAAAAATATTTCCGGTTTTTTTACTCTTTTTGTTTTTAATAAAAAAAAGATTTTCTGTTTTAGTCGCTTTTATAGGTTTTACTATTTTTTTTATAATGATTTACGGGTTAATTTATGATTGGGAAACCTTAATATATTATATAAAATACGTTGTTCCGGTTACGTCAAAATCATGGGTAATTTTAACCGTGAACAATCAATCTCTATTAAGTTTAATAACGCGGCTATTTGGACATACGCTTGAAAGCGGAAACGCGGCTTTAATATATTTTCCGCTAATAATAAAACCTCTTTATTTTTTTACGGCGGCATTGTTATTGTTTATAAATTTTTATTTTGTCAAAAAGACAGACGACGCGCTATTGCAGTATAGTATAATAATTTTAAATGGAATTTTAATATTCGGATTGAATTGGCATCATACGTTTGCATTTGTTTTTTTTCCATTAATTTATTTGCTATATTATTATAATTCAGTTAAAACCGGCGGAATATTAAATTATATTTTATGGACGGTGGGTTTTATTTTGATTGTAATGAAAATCGACTATTCTCAATATAACATTAGAGAAGGGCTTCATTTTTTAACCTTAACAGCGTATCTTGGATCAATAGTTATTTTATCTCAATACTATAGAATAATAAATAGAAATGCGCGCTAAATATCATTTTTCTACATCGATTCCCTTTGCTGGGATTGCGTATTTTTTTTCTAAAGATTATTATTTATCTGCGGCTGTTTTATTAAGTCATATATTTATCGACCTTGACCATTTGTATGATTACGCCTATTACGCTTATGAAAAAAAAGAAAAAATAAGCGTGAAAAATTTTTTTGAAGTATGTTATAATAGAAAACTTGAAAAAATTTATTTAATCTTGCATAGTTATGAAATATTTGCGATAATAAGTATCGCGGTTTTATATATTAAAAATTCGATTTTAAATGGAATATTAATCGGCGGATTGACGCATCTGGCGCTAGATTCCATTTTTAACGGAAACAGAAGGTATTCGTATCTTTTAACGTATAGGGTTATTAAAAAATTTTCCGCGGATAGCTTTTATGAAAAAAGTAGTTCTTGTAAAACCGTATAATAGAAGCGATCATATACAACCGTCGCTCGGGCTGGGATGGATTGCTCAGAATGTCAGAGATATAGTCGACGTCGAGATATTGGATTGCATAAAAACAAATACTAATACCGTAGAAAAGTTTATTTTGCAAATTTCTAAAATTAAGCCGGATGCGATAGGAATCCAATGTTATTCTTTTGATATTTTCAAAGTCAAGGATTTGCTGCAAGCGGTTAAACTCTATGATAAAAATATAATTACTATAATTGGCGGACCGCATCCTACGCTTACGCGGGAAAAATGTTTTGAATTTTTCGGCGAATCATTGGATTTTATTTTTATCGGAGAAAGCGAAAACAGTTTAAAAAAATTTCTGTCCGGCTCCGGATTTAGCGAAATAAACGGATTCGGTTACAGACAGAATGAAAAAATAATTATAAACGAACCTGTTTTAAATCAAAACCTTGACGAACTCGGATTTCCGGCTTGGGATTTAATCAAACCGGAAACTTATCCTGAAGCGCAGCACGGGGCTTTTTTTGAAAACTTTCCGATAGCGCCTATAATGATTACTCGCGGTTGTCCGTTTGAATGCTCTTTTTGCGCGGGCAATAAAATTTCCGGCAAACGAGTCAGATTTCGAAGCGTCGAGTCTGTTATTTCCGAAATGAAAATGCTTTACAACGATTTTGGAATCAGAGAATTTCATATAATAGACGACAATTTTATTATCAACAGAAAATACGCCGTCGCTTTGCTTGAAGAATTTAAGAAAATCGGATTTAAGTTTTCATGGGCTACTCCAAACGGCGTCCGTCTTGATTGTCTTGATTCGGAAATTCTTTCTTTAATGAAAGAGACCGGTATTTATTTAATTTCGCTTGGAATAGAATCGGGCAGCGACAGGATTCTTAAATTCATAAAAAAAAATATAACTGTGGAGAAAATTATTGAAAAAGTCAATCTGATTAGAAAACACAATATCGACATAGCCGGTTTTTTTATTTTAGGATTGCCGACCGAAACCAAAGAAGAAATTTTGAAGACAATCGAATTTTCGGTTTCACTGCCGCTTGTCAGAGCCAATTATTTTACTTTCCTTCCGTTTCCGGGAACCGAGAGTTATGAGTTTGTAAAAAACGAAAAACGCGAAGATATTATAGATAAAGAACATTTTTATTTTATGAACGCCGCATATACTCCCAGAGGAATTACGCGGAAAGAATTGAAAAATTATCAGAGATACGCTTTTTATAAATTTTATTTCAGATTAAGAATTCTGCATTATAATTTTTCTCGAATAAAAAATTTCAGACACTTTATATTTTTATTTAAAAGATTTGTTAACTGGATTGTAAAACCGGCATAAAAATAAAAAGTTTATGTTTGAAAAATTGTTACTGCGTTTGTATGAACAAACTGAACAGTAACGAAAAATTTACGGTTCCGCGAGCGGCGGACTGATGAAAAAAAGGAAAACCAATATGAGTTATATACAGAAATTCAGAGTGTCTAACGGGATTTACCTGCTGAGTATTCCTGAAGCCGAATTAAATATTTTATGCGGATGTCCGGCGGACAGCGTAAAACATTTAATGAAAAAAGGTTTGATACTTATTAAAGAAAACGAAGAAAAATTTTGGGAAACCGGACCGAACGCCATTCTTTTATCGGACGTTTCCGTTCAAAACGGAAGTTTTTCAAATCTTGCCGAATTTCCGGTTTTACAGATGCTTTACAGACAGGGAATGATAGTTCCGAATCATCCGAACAATAGGGGAGTGAAACCGATTTTGATAGGTTCCAAACAGCAGGTTCACAGCCAGATGCAATATATTTATTGCGGAAATTACGGATTAACCGAATTGAAAGAATTGATTGAATCCGGAATAGACGAGAATACGGCCGAAGAATTATACCGGATAAAATTAAGATTTGCTTTCGGCAGAATTTCAAAAACCGAAGAATTGCTGAACGGCATTACGGTTGATAAAGACGAAGTTGAAATAAAGAACAAAACGTATATAAAACGCCTTGAAATAAATTCCTTTCAAATATCATATAAAAATGAAAGCGTTAAAATCGATTTAAATCTAAAGCCCTCCGAAAAATACGAATGCCCTTATAAACTTGGATATTATTGTCCCGAGCGGAAATATTTCGCGGTAAAACATACCGGCGAAGGAGACGGATGGGACGTCAACCGTCCGGCTATGGCAAGCATACTGATGTTTCAGGGAAAATATTATTTGATAGATTGCGGTCCGCACATTGATTATACTTTAAATCAGCTTGGAATAAGCGTATCGGAAATCGAAGGCATTTTTCATACTCATTGTCATGACGATCATTTTAACGGATTGACTACGCTTATCAGATCAGACCATAAAATAAAATATTTTTCGGAAGCTTCCGTAGCTAAAACCGTCAAACGAAAATTATCTTATCTGATAGGTAAAAGCGAATCGGAATTCGAGAATTTTTTTGAGACTGTAGAATTAAAACTCGACGAGTGGAATAATATAGATTCGCTTGAAGTAAAACCTGTTTGCTCGCCGCATCCGGTTGAAACCACGATATTGTTTTTTCGGGCGCAGGGAGGTTCAGAATATAAAACATACGGACATCTCGCCGATATAACGGATTTGAAAATATTGTCAAAAATGACCGAACCGCTCGGGGAACTAAAAGGTTTCTCTAAAAATTTTTTTGATAAAATCAAAACCGGATATCTGACAAAATGCGATTTGAAAAAAATAGACGCCGGCGGCGGGTTGATTCACGGAAACGCGGCAGATTTTAAAAACGACGCTTCAGATAAAATAATTCTGGCGCATACGTCTAAAGAATTGAGTTCCTTAGAAAAAGAAATCGGTTCCGGCGCGACGTTCGGAATGACCGACGAATTGCTTCCTAATTTCAGCGAATACGACAGATTGCAGGCGTATAAGTATTTGACTGAAATTTTTCCTGAAATAGAAAAACACAAGACGGCGATTCTTTTAAACAACGAGATAAAGACTTATAATCCTGGAACGATAGTAATGAAATCGAACTCAGCCCGGGAATATATTCATCTGGTTCTTTCGGGAAATCTTGAAGCGATTTTTGAAAACGCCAAATTTGTCAGGACTTTATCACCAGGAAGTTTTGCGGGAAATATTTTTTCCGGCGATTCCGGCGAAACGGATATGACTTATAGAACGGTAAGTTATGTGAAAACCCTGAATATTCCATTAAAACTTTTTGAGCGTTTTCTTGTTCAAAATAAATTGTCGGAGAAAATGAAGCTGAATAATTATACGATAAATTTTATGAATTGCGTTTATTTGTTCGGCGATTCTCTATCTTATCCAGTTCAGAATCGAATAGCCGAAAAAATGAAATTAGTCAATTTTTCGAAAGGTCATACGTTTAACGTTTCTCAGCCTGGCGTATTATATTTATTGAAGAAAGGAAAAGTTAAACTTTTTATAAACGGCGCGGATATTGAAATTCTCGAACCGGGCGGTTTCTGGAACGCGAGTTCGGTGTTATTCGGGTTGTCGACTATTTTCAACGCGGAAACGCTTGAAGATTCGGATATATATTTAATACCGGAAGAAATTCTGTCAAACGTTCCCGTTATCAGATGGAAACTTATGGAGGAATACGACAGAAGACTGAAAAAAATAGTGAATATGCCCGAGGTTTCTCTGAATCTATTCAGATGGGAAGAAACGTATTCGACCGGAGACAGTAAAATGGACGAGCAACATAAGCGGTTGATTGAGCAGGCGTCGGAAATTTCCGATAAAATAATAACGTCGAGATTAGAATTCAATTCTGAAAAAATTTCAAAACTGCTTTCGTTTATAATCGATTATACAAAAACGCATTTTGTCGACGAAGAAGAATTAATGAAAAAAATTTGTTTTCCGGAATATGAAGAACATTGTAAAAAACACATTGAATTGATTGAAGCGGTAAATAAATTCGCCGAACGGCTTGATAAAAACGATATGTATATGGAAATTGATTTTCTGACTTTTTTAAAAACCTGGGTAATAGACCACATTATAAACGACGACAGAAAATATTCAAAATATATCAGACGATGATTGCCGAAGTAATAAAAAACAATTTATTGAAATACCGCATTGATTTTAATAAAAAAGCTCTGATTGGATTATCGGGAGGACCTGATTCCGTTTTTTTAACCGAGATTTTATTAAAACTGTTTCCTGCAGAAAATATTTTCTGCTGCCATATAAATCACCAATTGCGCGAAAATGCCGCCGCCGACGCAGAATTTGCAATAAAATACTGCTCTAAATCAGGAATACGATTGTTTTTAAAAAAAATCCAAACCAAACAATACGCTGAAAAAAACAAGATTTCAATAGAAACTGCCGGCAGAGAATTACGATATGCGGAATTTGAAAATTTAATTAAAGAAAATGATATTGATTATTTATTTACGGCGCATAATGCCGACGACAATATTGAAACATTTTTTATGAGATTAATCAGAGGAACGGGATTAACAGGACTTGAATGCATAAAAGAATTTTCAAATAGAAATCAATATATAATTTTAAGACCTATTTTAAATGTTTCCAAAAAAACCGTTTTAGATTATCTGAAAAAAAATTTTATCGGTTTTGTCAGCGACGAATCTAATTTTGACGAAAAATATTTTAGAAATTATATCAGAAAAAATATCGTTTCAAAAATTAAAACCGATTTTGGCGATAACTCTTTTGATAATCTGAACGGATTAATCGAAAATATAAAAATGAACAATAATTTTATAAAAAAAATTGTTTCGGAACATTTTGACGAAATAATTAAAATCAATGTTTCTGAAAAAAAAATTATTATTAACAGAGATAAATTTAATTTAAAAGACGAATTTCTAAAACGAGAATTATTAAGAAAATCGCTCGAAAAATTAAAAAAAATGAAAATAGGAGAATATGATTCCAGCGGAGATTCGGGTCTATACGGCGTCGAATCAAAACACATTATTTACCTAATCGATTTTATTAAAAATACCCAATCGGGGCGCAGAATAAATCTTCCTGAAAATATCATAGCTGAAAATGAATTTGAAAAAACAATTTTGTTTTTTGAAACGAAAAAAAAAAATAAGAATGACTTGACTGAAGAAAAAATCGAAGTTGAATTAAACCGGCTGCCGGTTGAAATTAATTTTATGAATGAAAAGTTTTATATAAGTATTGAGAAAAATCCGGTTTTAGAAACTGAAAACAAAAATATAACTGCGATAATACCGGCGGACGGTTGCGATAAATTTTCAGATAAAAAAATTGTTTTCAGGAATGCCAGAAATTCTGATAAAATAAAAATAAACGGTTTTAAAAAAGGCAGAAAAACTTTGAAAAAAATATTTCAAGAAAAAAAGACGCCTGTTTCTGAAAGAAAAAAAGTATTCTGCATAGAATTCAACGGCGAAATCATATATTGCCGGGATTTATATGAAAAGAAACCAATTAAGATAGAATTTAATAAACCTGAGTTAGTAATCAAAAAGATCTGAAAAATTTTAGGATATAAAAAGTTAAGAAAAATTTTTTTGAACAATGAATAAGGATAAACTGCGACATATAATATTTTTCAGCCATTTGCTGATTGGATTTATTTTAGTATATTTTTTTAAGTTGGATTATTTTATTAATCCGGAACATAACGGCTGGGATTGGTTCTGGCAGAGTTTACCGACAAAATATCTTCGTTATGATTTGTTGAAATCAATTTGGGTTATACACGGTCAACCTCCTTTGCATAATTTTCTATTCGGAATATTTATCAAATTATTTTATCCCTATCACTATTTAATGTTTCAGATTTTTTCGGTTTTTATTGGAGCGGCAACTACGGTTTTGCTTTATGATTTATGCGATAAACTAATTTATAACATAAAATTAAAAACGGTATTATTTCTGATAATTTTTTTTAATCCGGCGGTTTTTTTGTATGAAAATTATCTGCTTTATACTTTAAACTCCGGTTTTTTAGCGGTGTTGTCAGTATGGATTGTAATGCGGTTCTCTGAAACCGGAAAAAATTTCTATATTTATTTTTTAACATTTATAATAAACATACTCATTTTATACAGGAGCTCGTTTCACATAATTTTCATACCGGCTCTAATTTGTTTCATTTATTTTTTTATGCGCAAAAATTGTAAAACCATAATAATATGCGTTTTAATATCTTTTTTAAGTATTGGCTGGTGCGCAAAAAATTATGTTTTATACGGATTTTTTGGAACAAGCAGTTGGTATGGATTGAATATTTATAAATTCATAACTACGGATTTTAATCAGGAATTGAGAAAAAAGGTTTTAAGCGGGGTTTCTATTCCGGAATCGGTTTCTGAAAATAATCATTTTTACACTGAAGACTTATCCAAATATTTCATTTACGGCTTTAATAAAAAATCCGGTTTTAATGCGTTAAACGATAATAATTTCCATAACATTAATATTCCTGAAATATCGAAAATTCATTCTGAAGCGGCTTTTAAAATAATAAAACTTATACCGGTTCATTATTTGAAAAATACGGTTAAATCATTTATATTATTCAATCAGCCTTCGTTCACATACGACCATTTGAATTCAAATAGGGTTAAAATAAAAGGTTTTGTTGATATATACGCCAATACAGTTTTTTTTGATAATTGTTTAGCGAAAAAAATATTTAACAGAGATATTTATTTAGTAATGGGTATATTATCGTTTGCCGCGATGACGGTTATATTGTTAGAGATTATTTTTTTTATGCTTAGAGAATATTTTAGATTTAATAGAGATTTTAAAAAACGAGGCTTGATTTTATCTTATATGTCATTTATAATAATTTATTATAGTTTGATAAGCTGTTTATTTGAAATCGGCGAAAACAACCGGTTTAAATTTTTGGTAGAACCTTTGATATATATGCTTATATTTTACGCGATTGAAAAAATAATTGAGCGGCGTTTAATTAAAAAATGGAACTATTTTTAGAAATAATTATCATATTTACCAAAATTAGCGACAAAGCAGGCTGGTAATAAATATGAAAAAATATTTTACGGTAAGTCATTTCGTATTAATAGTAATAATAATAATACTTGCGGTTTTAAATTTAAAAGGCAATATTTTCGACTGCGGATATAAACCCGGAAAAAAAGATTTCAGTCAAAAAATCGAATTTGATTTCAAAAGAATTACGCAGGCAATTAATTTTAGTTCGGAACAACAGAAAATCGCCGAATCCGTTAAGAACGAATTGATACAATCAGGGAAGAAACAAAGGGATATAATGAAAAATATGACGAATGAATTTATAAATATATTCGAACGGGATAGTTTTGATACTTCGGTTTTAATTGAAAATCATAATAAAACGCAGGAATTGAACAAAGAACAATTCAACGCGATAATCGATAAATTTAACGAGCTCCATAGTTCGTTATCTCCGCGGCAACGCCAAGAACTCTCGGAAATATTTAGAAAAAAATTTGAGAAAAAGAATAAAACGGAAAATATTAATAAATGAACAACGAACAATTTGCGGATATTATCGAGCAGACAAAAGGCGTTGTAATATCGGCGTTAAAACAATATTTGAATAAAAATTTATACGATAAAATAGACGATATTGTTCAGGATGTTTATTTTAAAGTGTATAAACAGCTTGTCGAGAATAAGTTTTTGGGCGAGTCAAAACTGAGCACGTGGATATACGTAATTTCAAAAAACGAAGCTCTGGGAGCTAACAGAAAATTTTACAGGGAAATAGAATTAAAAAAAAGAGCGGGAGAAGATTATTTGCTGAACGATTACGATTCGGCGGAAACGGAAGAAGAAACAGCGGTAAAATTCGGAAAAGTAAGACAAATTATAATGAGTCTTCCTTCAAAATATAAAAGCGTTTTAAGTCTTTTTATTCAAGGAAAAAAAGAAAAACAAATTGCGGAAGAATTATCAATAGCTCAGGGAACCGTAAAATCAAGGTTATCGAGAGGAAAACAAATAGTCCAAAGAATATTTGTTAAAACGGAGGAATGGAATGAATAAATTAGAAGAAGAACTCGAAAAAAGATTGAACGACGCGACATGGAGCCGTAAAATAGCCGGAGCCGTTATTGAACAATACCAATCTCGGAATTTTATCAAACCTTATTTTAAACTTGCTTGGTCAGCGGCGGCGATAATAATTTTATTCGCGACGTTATTTTTCAATTATTATACGAATTCAAATTCTTCCAACCGGATTTATCAGGATAACGTTTTGAGAGACCAGCCGGCTGAAGAATTTGAACAACTCGATTCCAATATAAGTTTTACGGAAGAAATAGCGTATTTATTGAATTGAGCTGAATTTAATTATGACGGAGCGGGGCAAATTTTTTTAAATAAAAAATCTATTTTATCTTTGAGGAATTTTTGATATGAAAAAAAAATTATCAACTGTAGTTTTTTTAATATTATTTTCGGGTTTTACTTTTTCGGGTTTTGCCGCACAAGCAGAAACCGACACTATGCCATTGTCGCTTGAAAACTGCATAAAAGCCGGGCTTATGAATAATTTCGACGTTAAAGTTTCAAAAATTAATCTTGAAATCAAAGAACAGGAAATAATAAAAAAAGAGTCTGATTTTGATCCTGAAATCAATATTTCAGCCGGCAGAAATTTCAGCCATTTGAGTTCGTCTCAAAATTTTGCGGATATTTCGGCTTCAAAAAAATTTAAAACCGGAACGGATATTGAATTATCGCATGGAATTAATAAAACTGGAAGCGGTTCGAATGGGAATTCGTCTTACAATTCTGATCTTGAGTTGCGAGTATCGCAACCGCTTCTTAAAAATGCGGGGAAAGAAGCAAACACTCTGAATTTAAAACTCGAGTATAACAACAAAATTATTTCCGAAAACGATTTAAACGATAAAATAATGAGTTTGTGCGCGGATATCGAGAAAAAATACTGGGATATGGTTTATTATGAAGATTTGCTTGAAGTAAGAAAACAGAACTTGAAATTAGCTGAAGACTTGCTCGAGAATAATAAGAAACAGGTTGAGCTCGGTTCGCTTGCTCCGGTCGAGATTACGCGGGCGGCTGCCGGAGCGGCAAGCAGAGAGGAAGGAATAATAACCGCTGAAAATAATCTGAACGGTATTCGCGACGAGCTTCTTTATCTGATGAATATTGAAGAAAAGACTATCAAGATGAACGGAAAAATTCATTCTACCGACAAGCCGGAGATTATTGAATCGGTTCCCGAACTGAAAGAATCTGTTGACTTTGCTTTTTTGAATCTGCCGGAATATCTGTCGTTTAAAAAGAAACTTGAAAACAGTTCGTTAAAATTGAAATATTATAAAAATCAGGAACTGCCTTCTTTGGATTTGGAGACAACTTTTAAACTTAACGGAATGGAAGGGGAATGGGATAAATCGTATAGCGAAATGCAGGAATACGACAATACGTCCTGGTCGGTAAGATTCGGATTCAAAATTCCCATAGGAAACAGATTTAATAAAGCCGTTTTAAATCAGGAAAAATTAAACAATTCTCAATTGTTATTGCAGTTCAAACAGCTTGAACAATCCATTATACTTAATATAAAATCTAAAATAAGAGAAATTGAAGCGACTATAAAACGAATCGCATCGGCGAAAAAAACTTTAGAACTCGCGGAAGAAAATTATAAAATCGAGCTTAAACGGTTTGAATTGAATCAGACCACAACATACGATTTGCTTGAATTTCAAGAAGATTTAATAGAAGCAAGGGCGAATTTATTGAAAGCGGTTATAGATAATCAGAAGGCGGTGTCGGAATACCGGCTTGTTTCCGGAAAAATTTTGATAGATTCCGGCAGTCAAAAAAAATCGAACTGAATTTAAACTAAATATTTTCATTAAAGGCGGAGCTATTTTATGTTAAAAAAGAAATATATAATAATAATTATACTTATACTAATTGGAATAGGAATTTTTTATTACTTTAAAAATAAAAATTCCGCCGCGGGCGGCAAGGATTCTTCTGAACAGAAAACCGGAATAGTGAAAAGGGGAGACCTTTACATAACAGTTAATTCGACCGGAGTGACGGAACCGAATCTTGTAGTTGACGTAAAATCAAAAGCAGGCGGAGAAATAATCAAGATTCCTTTTGAAGAGGGAGACGAAGTGAAACAGGGAGAATTGCTTCTGGAATTAAATCCGGTTGACGAGCAGAGGAATTTAAGCAAAGCCGAAGCGGGACTTCAGGAAGCGGAAGCGAGTCTTTCGATAGCGAAATCCAATTTGAATATTTCGATTGCAAATTATGAAAATTATAAAATTTCAATAGAATCGTCGTTGAAATCTTCTAAAGCCTCGTTTGAAGAAGCCAAACAAAAATATTTAAGAAACGAAAAATTATACAACGAGAAACTGATTTCTACCGAGCAACTGGAATCGTTAAAAAAATCTTATATAGTTGCGGAATCGCAGTATAATCAAGCGCTCGCAGACAGTTATAATTTGATTATTAAAGAAAAAGATATTAATATAAGCAAAGAGAGAATCAAGACCGCGGAAGCCGGATTGACAAAAGCGGTATTAACGTTTAAAGACGCGCAGGAAAGAATTAAAGAAACAAAAATTTTTGCGCCGATGAACGGAGTTATTATTCAACGAAACGTTGCCGAGGGACAAATAATTTCTTCAGCCACGTCAAACGCCGGCGGCGGAACGCTGCTGATGAAACTTGCGGATGTTTCTACGATTTACGTTATTGCTGATATTGACGAAAGCGATATTGGACAGATTGAACCGGAACAAAAAGTTACTATAACGGTTGACGCTTACAAAGATAAAAAATTTGGAGGTATCGTTGAAAGGATAAAACCTTTGGGCGTAGATAACAGCAATATAACCGTATTTAAGGTTAAAATAAAAGTTACCGACGCTGACGCCAAACTATTATTTTCAGGTATGACTGCGAACGTTGAAATATTAGTGAACGGAAAAGAAGACGTTTTATACGTTCCTTATCAAGCGGTAAAATCAAAACGCGGAAAAAACGGCGTTTATATACTTGCTTCAGGGGACGCTGAAGAACCGGAAAAAGAAGAAGCGTTGACGTTGAAAGATGAAAAGACTAAAACAAAAAAAATCAAATCAAAATCAAAACGCAGGCATAAATTTGTCGAGGTTGAAACCGGTATTACAAATGGAGAATTTATTGAAATAATATCAGATGAAATTTCCGAAAACGACGTTGTTTTGCTTGAAAATCCCGAATTTAATTTCGGCAAGAAAAACGGCAATAATAAAAGTATTCTGCCGATGGGTCCCGGTCAAAGAGGCGGCAAAAGCGGTAGAAACAGATAGAGTTTGCGACTCGATTTTTTTTGAAATGCCAATATCGGCGAAATTAAATATATCCTTGAAAAACGGAGTAATATTTTAGTTTATTGATGCAATAAAAAATATTAATTGAATTATGGAAATAATAAGTTTAAGACAAATAACAAAAAAATATTTGCTTGGCAAGGTCGAGCTTGAAGCTTTGAAAGGAATAGATTTATCCGTTAATCAAGGCGAGTTTGTTTCGATTATGGGACATTCCGGCAGCGGAAAATCAACAATGATGAGCATACTCGGCTGTCTGGATTCGCCGACTTCCGGAGAATATTATTTAGACAATCAGGACGTATCAAGATTAAGCGAAAACCGGCTTGCAGAGATACGCAACAAAAAAATCGGATTTGTTTTTCAGACTTTCAATTTAATGTCTAATTTATCGGCGTATCATAACGCTCAGTTGCCTTTGCTTTACGGAAAATACAAAGGAACCAAAACGGCTCCGGACGAAGCTCTGGAAATTGTCGGTTTAAAACATAGAAAACATCATAGACCTTCCGAACTGTCCGGCGGAGAACGCCAGCGCGTAGCTATTGCAAGGGCGATTGTAACCAAACCGCCGATTATTATGGCGGACGAACCTACTGGAAATCTTGACACAAAAACCGGAAATCAGATTATGGATATTTTTACGGAGCTTCACAAAAACGGGACAACAATTATTCTTGTAACCCACGAACCCGACATCGCCGAATATTCAAAACGAATCATCGTATTAAAAGACGGCAGAATAATCAAAGATGAAAATAAACAATAATTCCTGTTGCGATTTTTTTAAACGGATTGTTATAAAAATTTTTGAAGTCGCGGATAAATTTATTTTCTTTAATCTGGATTTCAAATCCGCGTCTTTTTCATATATCCGGAGAAATTTGAAAGACTACCAAATTAAATATTTGGAATTGAAAAATAAAGTTTTTGGAGATTTGCCCTCGGTTCAAAATAATAGAAAACTATATCAGTTTTCGCCTTCGTTTATGAAAGGGGACGGGGTTGGAAATTTAGGCGTTTTACTGGACAAAAAGCATATAAAAGCCGGATTTAAAACTAAAATGTTCGCCGTTGATTTTAACGGGGAATTATATTCCAACATTTATCCTATATCAGAATATAAAAATGATTTGGGCAAAAACGATATTGCCATATTGCATTTTACCGGGGATTCCGGAGTAAATGATTTAGCGGCGAATTTGAATTGCGAAAAATGGTTTTATTATCATAATGTGACGCCTTCGGATTTTTTTAAGAATTATGATAAGGATATTTATAATCTGACTTTGAAAGGAAGAGATAAACTTACTCTGTATAAAGATAAATTCGATAAGAGCTTTACGTGGTCGGAATATAATTATAGAGAACTTGATAAACTTGGATTTAAAAATATCAGACTGACTGCGCTTCCAAAAGATTTTAATATGCTTGATATTGAAATTGACCGCGAAATTTTTTCGAGATTCGACGACGGATATTTTAATATTATATTTGTCGGCAGAATATTGCCTTATAAAAATTATAAATTACTGATAGACAGTTTTGAACGTTTTAAATCCATATATAAAATCAATGCAAGACTTTTACTGCCCGGAGCTCCGGACGACGCCTTATATAAAAAAGAATTAGACGAATATATTCGTATGAATAACATTAAAAACGTAGAGTTTTTCGGAAGAATTGAACAATCCAAGCTGAACGCGTTATATAAAGTTTCAAATATTTTTTTATGCGTAAGCGGTCATGAAGGATATTGTATGCCGATAATTGAAGCGATGTATTTTGAACTGCCGGTTTTGGCGCTTGATAACGGAGCCGTAAAAGAAACCGTTGCGGAAGGCGGAATTGTTTTGGATTCTACCGCTGACGCGGAGATAATAGCGGACAACATTTATAAAATATATTCGAATAGCGAATTAAAAAATAGCATCATTAAAAATCAGCGTGAAGTTTTGTTTAATAAATATTTAATGTTTTCGCAATTTTTCAAAATCCGAACGCGGTTTTCGGGTTGAAGCGCTTTGAAACCTATATAAATTACAGCATCTTAGCGTTTTTTTCCAATCTTCAACTTCAAAAAAAGTCGAGAAAATAGTGAAACGATTTTCGAATATTATATTAAGCCGAATTTCCGGAAAAGGATTAAGGACAAATTATACGGTTATCCTTTTCCGATGAAATTCGGCTTAGGACAGCCTTTTTTTTATGTAAGTTCAGAACTAAACGAAGAGCTAATTAATATTCTTCGTAATGAAAATTATACCCCGTTTATTAAAGGAAGCGCCAAATCAGCTCGTTTTTTCCGTCAAAAATTAAATGATAACGAAACTGTTTTTCCGCGCGCTAATCTTCGGTTTTTTTTTTATGGTAATCAAAAAAAAGGCAGTTGTCAGGCCCTTGACAACTGCCGGAAAAAAAAATTATAAAAACTTTTCATAACAAGTTGACCTATGAGGGAGGGAGCATCAACTTATTACAAAATTATTTCCAAAACAATAAAAGAAATCAGACCGACTGACTGCCAGAATAATTTCTTTTATTGTTTATTTACTTAATACTTATATCGGCAATAATTAGAAAAACTTTAATGAATTAATAAAAAATCATTTAACTTGTTTTAATTCAAACTGTTATTTATATTTCTTTTTTCGATGAAATTCGGTTCGGTAGATGATGATTTTTGTTCGGCTATTCTTTGATTTTTCCTTTCGCAGTTTTTCAGAATATTTACTACGGCTGATTGAAACTGCTAAAATCAAATGCATTTGGGATAAAAATAAAAAAGAATTTTGCGTTTTTTTTTACTTTTTAAAAAGTTGGTATTTTTAGTATTGCGCATACTTTGTTGAAAAATTAAAATTTAAATTGATTATTAAAAGATACTGTTATATAATCTGACAAAATTTGTTACGATTCAACATTATGCTTCGTTAATAGAAATAATGCGGAGAAAATGTGGCAAAGGAACTTTAGTTCCGCTCTTTGACGCATTTAAAAATGCTTTGCCACAACATTTTTTCTATTTTTGTAAATATGAGCTGAATATTAACAAAAATTTAACGTTATAAAAGTGGAATTTAAATGTTAGATAATGTTTTGAAAGGTCTTGAAAAATTTTATTATCATTCGGCTTTGTTAACTATAGGTTATCAGGAAATGATAATGATTTCAATCGGATGTTTATTGATTTTTTTGGCTATAACAAAACAATACGAACCGTTGTTGTTGATACCTATCGGATTCGGAGCATTGCTTGCCAATCTGCCTTTATCAGGGTTGAACGATCCTAACGGGCTGCTTGATATGTTCAGGTGGGGGATAAAATCAGGATTGTTTCCGCCTATAATTTTTTTAGGCGTGGGAGCTATGACTGATTTCGGGCCATTAATCGCGAACCCAAAAACTTTTCTTCTCGGCGCAGCGGCTCAGTTTGGAATATTTATGACTTTGATAGGGGCGTTGCTATTAAATTTCAAATTGCCGGAAGCCTGCGCAATCGGGATAATAGGCGGAGCGGACGGACCCACCACAATTTTTTTAACTAACAAACTTGCTCCGGAACTTTTAGGTCCTATCACAGTGGCGGCGTATTCATATATGGCTCTTATTCCGATTATTCAACCGCCTATAATGAAAATGCTGACGACAAAAAAAGAGCGTTCGATAGCAATGATTCAAACGAGAGAAGTTTCAAAAATCGTGAAACTCATTTTTCCGCTTGTTATTTTACTCGTATCGGCTATTTGCGTTCCGGATTCCGCGGCTCTTATAGGAATGCTGATGTTCGGCAATCTTCTACGCGAAAGCGGCGTAACTGAGCGATTGTCAAAAACCGCTCAAAACGAACTGATAAATATAATCACCATATTTCTCGGGCTTGCCGTTGGAAGTTCTTTGACTGCGGCCAATTTTTTAAAACAGGATTCGTTATTTATTTTTCTGCTCGGCCTGTTTTCGTTTATGTTCGGAACAGCCGGAGGAATCATTATTGGCAAGATACTATGCAAACTCACAAAAGGAAAAATTAATCCGCTGATAGGCGCGGCTGGAGTGTCGGCAGTGCCTATGGCTGCGCGAGTGGTTCAAAAAATCGGGCAAAAAGAAAACCCCTCGAATTTCCTGCTTATGCATGCGATGGGACCCAACGTGGCAGGCGTAATCGGTTCGGCTGTCGCCGCCGGCATATTGCTTGCAATTGTAAAAAATTAAAATGAGATACTATATAGGATATCTGATAGAATATTATTATAGTTCGGGTTTAGTCGGATTTTTTTTATTTATTTTATCGTTCGTATTGACCTTGCTTATTGTTTTGAAATATAAATTTTTCAGAAAAATCGAGGGTTTCATCAGTGAAAATAAATCCGAAGGTTCGCCGGTTCAATTACCGGCTTATCCGGCGCGGGGTTATGAACGCATAGATAAAAATTTAAAAATCATATCAAATCTGGCGGCTATCGCGCCTTTGCTTGGATTGCTTGGAACCGTAACCGGAATGATTTCAACGTTTGAAATAATGACTGCCGCAGGCGCGGCTAACATATCGGCGTTTGCGGACGGAATAAAAGAATCTTTATTCACGACTGAAATAGGTTTGATAATAGCAATACCCGGATATTTATTCTCCAAACGTTTGCAAAAAAAAGCCAGACTTGTAAAACTTAAATTTGAAAATATTTCCGTATAATTCGCCAAAATGATTAAACTTGAAAGAAAAAAAAAACACGATTCTGAAGGAATTAATATCGCTCCTTTGATAGATATGATTTTTATTTTGTTGTTATTTTTTATTGTGAATTCGGCTTTTGTTTCAGAAGCGGGAATGGAAATAAACAGAACGTCCGCTCAAAACGCGGTTCAACTTGAAAAAAACAGCGTTTTGGTTTTTGTTTCTTCCGATGAGACAATAACGGTAAATAACCGGAAAACCGAATTGATATCGCTGTCAAGCGTTATAAAACAATCTTTTTTCGACGCGAGCGGCGCGCAGTCGGTTATTATTGTTCCGGATAAAACCGTTCAATCAGGTTTGCTTATAAAAATAATGGACGAATGCAAATCTGCCGGAGCTGCGAATATAAGCGTAGCCGCTGAAAAAAAACAATATTGAAATCAAAACTGCGGACACAAAAAAGCGTTCGGCTAAAAGTAAGGTCGTAAAATCTATGATATATTTAATTGACGGGATTTTAAAAAAACCGGTATTATCCGTCGTAATCATAAATTTGTTTATTTTTATATTTATACCTTTGTTTACATCTAAAAAAAATATTTCAGGAATGAAAATGCTTCAGACTATTCCGGTGGATATTATTGATATTGAACGCAAAGAAAACCTTGATTTCATCAGGAAGAATGAAAATTTTAAAGACGTTTCAGAAATAATTCCGCAGACAGCGAAGCGGATTTCAAACAATGAAAATCAAAATACAGAGAAAAACATAGAAAACGATTTTCAGTTCAATCTTGACTTGAAATTTGACAATAATTATTATGAAATATCCGAAAAGATTCCGGTTCAAACATTACAAGAAAATTTAGAAATCCCAAAAACGGAAATGCCTGCGACAAATATTAGAGCAAGTGAAAATAAACCGGATAATACGGGCGAACCGGTAAAAAAATCCGATAAAAATCAGGTTTATAAAACGTCGGTTTCCGGCGATTTGATTAAATCCGAATATTCAGAAAACGAAGTCGAACAAAAACCGGAAGTATTGAAAAAGGTAGAACCGGCTTATCCGTTTATCGCAAGAGAACTAAATAAAGAGGGAAAAGTAAAATTGAATTTTCTTGCGAACAAAAACGGAAACGTTGAAAAAATAGAAATAGTAAACGAAAATCCGGCGAATATTTTTTCGGCAAGCGCAATTAACGCCTTGAAAAAATGGAAATTCATACCGGGCAAAATCAAAGGGAAACCTGTCGACGTTAAAATGACGGTTGAAATAAAATTTGAATTGGAAAAATAAGGTTAATAAAAAATAAACAAGCGATTTTTAAGTTGAAATTATTGGAACAATTTAGACCGCGCTCAAGTAAAGACGAGTGCGCTTCCAAAAAGTTCCACTTTTTTACTGGCTGTTTAGACGGGGCGCGGTCAGTAAAAAAACTAATCTTTTTTAGTTTTCTAAATAAAATTTGATTTGTTTTTAATAATTTTCAACCGCGAACGCGGTTGAATTTCAAGTAACCACAGGTAGTTTGCGCGGAGCGCAAAAAAACCTGCGGCATTAAAAAATTTGAACATATAACCTGAAAGGGTTGAATCTTATACTGTCTTGAAATTCGACCCTTATTCAGGGTCGTTTTCATATTTTTTTTATTAACCGTTGATTTCACAACGGCTATGTGAAATTCGACGCTCTTTGCAACTTGTTGCAACTTTCAGCGTCGTCAATTTAATATTTACTTTTCATATAAACAACTGGAATGATATACGAAAAGTATATAAAAATTATTGGAACAATTT
>Ga0116156_10001337_pt1 | contig 24245 bp, 22 predicted proteins | sample AD_UKC045_MetaG_FD_89891 | JGI IMG/M metagenome (GOLD analysis project Ga0116156, IMG submission 89891) | Active sludge microbial communities of municipal wastewater-treating anaerobic digesters from USA - AD_UKC045_MetaG | ecosystem: Engineered > Bioreactor > Anaerobic > Digestate | place: USA... | reverse complement strand
GTTCATTCCTTCGTCTCTTTCCGGAGATTGCCATCATCACATCTGCTGATGCCGATCATTTAGATATTTATGGTAATCACGAAAGTTTAATTGCATCATTTAAGGATTATATTAATCAAATCAATAAAGGTGGCTCATTGATTATCCATGAGTCCATTGAAGAATTACTTGCTTCAGATGCCGATCATGTAACTAAAAATATTTACAGCATGAGCCGGGGACAATTTTTTGCCGAAAACATTACCGCTAAAGGCGGATTCTTTGAGTTTGATCTTCAAGGGTTAGGTAAGGTTGAACACATTAGACTCGGTGTCCCTGGTTTTCATAACATTGAAAATGCTATCGCAGCTTCGGTAGCCTCTAGTTTGGTTGGAGTCAATACGGCTACGATTAAAAAAGCGTTGGAATCTTTCGCTGGTGTTAAACGCAGATTTGAATTTGTGGTGAAGGGCAAGAAGGTTGTCTATGTAGATGACTATGCACATCACCCAACTGAGATTGAAGCGTTTTTAAAATCAATGAAGTCACTGTATCCGAACAGAAAATTGACGGTGATATTTCAACCGCATCTTTTCACACGTACCCGTGATTTCGCTGAAGGATTTTCAAAAAGTCTCAGCATTGCAGATGAGTTGTTATTGATGGACATATATCCGGCCCGCGAATTACCTATACCCGGTGTGACTTCGGATATGTTGTTTAATGATATCTCCAGTAAAGTGAAGATACGCTGCAATAAAAATGATCTCATGCAAAAGCTGGATGATCTGGACATTGACGTTATCGCCACCATTGGTGCTGGTGACATCGATACATTTGTAGAACCGATTAAAAATATGGTCAGTAAGAAATATGAAGTTTAAGTTCAACATAAAACGTGAATTGAAGATCGGTGCAGTTCTGCTTGTGCTGGTGGCGATTATTGCTTTTGCTGAGCGTAAGCAAGGAAATGCTTCCATAAAAGATATTACAATTAAGGTCGACAATGTAAATGAGAATCACTTTATCGATGAAGATGATGTGGTGAGGTTGATGCAACTCAATAAAGATAATTTGAAAGGTGCGAGTCTTGATAAGGTAAATCTGAAGGATGTTGAGAGGAAAATTAAAATGAATCCTTTTGTTGAGGAGGCTGAATTATATAGTGACCTAAAAGGTAATCTGGTAGTGAAGGCGGAGCTGAGAAGGCCCATTGCCCGAATCGTTCGTAATGACGGACCGGATGGTTACATCGCTGAAGATGGAACGATCATGCCGACATCAGAAAAATTCACTTCTCGTGTGGTGCTGATCAGTGGTTCATATACACGTACACTTTTGCAAAAGCACAATATAAATGAATTGGAAGAAGGTAAACAGTTACTCGAGATGATCAACACCATTCGAGACGATGAGTTTTGGGCTGCACAAGTTGCTCAACTTGATATCGATTCAAAAGCAAGGATTACCATTTTCCCCCAGGTAGGCGATGAAGAAATTGAATTCGGAAAACCAGAGGATGTTGAAGGAAAATTTAAGAAGCTGATGATTTTCTATAAAGAAATTCTTCCGCGCATGGGCTGGAATAAATACAGCAAGGTGAGTTTGGAGTACGAAGGACAAATTGTAGCGGAGTAATCATAGAATGAAAATTTTTTGAACTTATAAATTAAAGAATATAACAACCACTAATAAAGATTGACATTATGGAACACGAAAAAATAGTAGTCGGGCTCGACATTGGCACAACCAAAATTTGTGTTATCGTTGGGCGTAAAAACGAATTCGGAAAACTCGAAGTACTCGGCATGGGTAAGGCGGAATCCGAAGGCGTTGTCAAAGGTATCGTCTTCAACATTGATAAGACGGTGTATGCCATCGAGAAAGCGATTAAAGAAGCTGGTGATCAGGCAGGCATTGATATTGGTGTAGTAAATGTTGGTATTGCCGGACAACATATTAAAAGTTTCATACAACATGGCGGCATAACCCGATCATCGAAAGATGGTGAGATTGACATCAGCGATGTAGAACACCTCACACAAGATATGTATCGCATGGTGGTTCCTCCAGGAAGCCAGATCATTCATGTGATGCCGCAAGACTACATGGTGGACTACGAGGAAGGTATTAAAGAGCCGGTAGGTATGTCGGGCGTTCGGTTAGAGGCTGACTTCCACATCATCACTGCTCAGACCAATGCGATTAACAATATCAACAAATGTATTCGCAGAGGAGGGTTAGAGATCGAAGATCTTATTCTTGAACCACTTGCTTCAAGTCTCGCGGTATTGAGCGATGAAGAAAAAGAAGCGGGTGTTTGTTTGATCGACATTGGAGGAGGTACAACAGATATTGCGATCTTCTATGATAATATCATTCGTCACACTGCTGTGATTCCTTTTGGAGGAAACATTGTAACGAACGATATCAAACAAGGCTTGATGGTATTACCTCAGCAAGCTGAACAATTGAAAACTCGTTTTGGAAAAGCCATTGCTGAAGAAGCTAGTCCAAATGAAATTGTTTCAATCCCCGGAATACGCAATCGTTCTGCGAAAGAAATTTCAGTAAAGAATCTTTCGAACATTATTCAGGCGCGCATGGAAGAGGTAATTGAAATGGCACACGCTGAAATCATCAGCTCTGGTTTTGAAAACAGATTAGCAGGTGGTATTGTCATCACAGGAGGTGGAGCGCAACTCGGCAATCTGAAGCAGTTGGTAGAATATATGACAGGTATGGATACGCGCATCGGTTACCCGAATGAACACTTGGGTAAGAGTAAGATTGAGGCTGTGAAGAGCCCCATGTATGCAACGGCTGTAGGCCTTGTGCTTTCAGGCTTCCGTTCACTTGATGAACGCGAAGATCGCTACAAGGAAGCACGCGAAGTAGTGAAGGCTACAAAGGTGGTAAAGAAGCCGATGGTCTCATCTAAAAATTTCTTCAACGACATCTTGAATAAAACCAAGAGTCTGTTGATTGATGACTTGGATGGAAAGAACGAATACTAAGGGTTAACACCTAAAAAAAAGAAACAACTACTAAATTATAATCATCATGTTTGAATCAGGATCATACAAGTTTGAAGTTCCCAAACATATCCAAACAAAATCAATCATTAAAGTGATTGGTGTTGGAGGGGGCGGAAGCAATGCGGTGAACCACATGTACAAACAAGGCATTAAAGATGTTGAGTTTGTGGTTTGCAACACAGACAACCAGGCGCTGAACAGCAGCCCGGTTCCAAATAAATTACAAATCGGTTCTAATCTAACCGAAGGTCTTGGCTGCGGTGCCAACCCGGAAGTAGGTAAGAACGCTGCCCTCGAAAGCAAAGACCAAATCCGCGAGATGTTGATGGGCACCCGAATGGTGTTTGTTACAGCTGGTATGGGTGGGGGTACAGGAACAGGTGCTGCTCCGGTAATTGCTAAAATTGCCCGCGACATGGACATCCTTACTGTAGGTATCGTTACTGCGCCATTCTCTTTTGAAGGTAAAAAGAAAATGGGTCAGGCAGAACAAGGTATGGAGGCACTTCGTCAGAACTGCGATACTGTCCTTGTGATCTTGAATGATAAGCTTCGCGAGATCTTTGGGAATCTTTCCATCGGTCAGGCATTTGCTCAAGCCGATAATATTTTAACAACAGCAGCAAAAGGTATTGCTGAAATTATAACCCTTGCTGGTTATGTGAATGTTGACTTTCAAGATGTGCGCACCGTAATGTTGAATGCTGGTGCAGCAGTAATGGGATCAGCTGAAACGCGTGGCGAGAATCGCGCAAAGAGTGCTGCGGAAGGTGCGTTGTCTTCGCCACTTTTAGATAATCGTGATGTTATGGGAGCAAAACGAATTTTGCTTTCGATCATATCTGGTGTGGAAGCGGAATTGCAAATGGATGAACTGACGGAGATTACCGAATACATACAAGAGCAAGCTGGTGATGATGCGGAAATGATTTTTGGTCACGGTGTTGATCCTGATCTGGGTGATCGTATTCGTGTTACGGTAATTGCCACTGGGTTTGCAGTTGAGCCAAGGGAGTTTGGAAAGAAAGAAGACGCGAAGAAAGTGCATGATCTAGATCGTTCGCAAGGCTGGTTATTTCAGGCTGATAATTCTGTGAACGAAGCAAAAGATTTTCAAGTCAGGACGAAGGCAGGTATTGAGCCTGAGAAAGGTGACGAGAAATCAGTGGAACGGGAATTAGTATTCACCGGCCCATTTAACAAAATGGATGAGCCATCGAAAGAGGATAATGATGGTGAAGAGAGTCTCTTTGCTGATGATGACTTTGATATTCGTTCTGAGCAATATGGCGATCAGGTAATCAATGACGATGGCATGATGCAACATCGTTCTACTAAGCAACGCCTTCAGGAACAAGCAAAGGAGCGGCAGGAAAAAATGAAGCAAGCGAAGAAAGGTGAAATGACTAAGGATGAGTTTAATGAGAAGTGGTCATTACCGGCATACTTGCGCAGAGGTGTAAAGATGCAGGATGTTCCTCATTCATCTGAACCATTCATTTCAAAGTATAATTTGAATGATGACAACTCAATTTTAGGGAACAATAAATTTTTGCATGATAACGTGGATTAAGGTGCGAAGTAAGAGGAACGAAGAACGAGGTGACATCGTACTTTCTAACTTGTCCCTCGTCCTTAAATAAGGTATGGCATTTCCGACACGACAGGTTGATTTACTCCATTCGTAGTGGTTGTTGGTTGTAAATATTTTTTGCCGGTGTCGGAGTGCCAATTTTTAAACAGGAGATGCGCTCATTTTTTATTTGCAAGTAACCGTTAAGCAAATAGCGCGAAAAGGTGTAAATGCCGGACGTAACAACGTTCGGCATTTGCTTTTATAAAGGCTCCCCAAAACTTCGTTTTCTGAATCAGGAATCCATTTTTCAGAATTGGCAGGGAACTTGTATAACTACCCGTAACACCAAATTTCTACAACTATGAAACGGATGTTACCTATTTTCGCCCTGTTGCTTTTAGCATCATGTGACGTTTATTATGTTGAACCACGCTATGATAGTCGCGATCAGATCGTAGGTCGTTATGATGCCGAAGAATATAGCGATACCTATGATGAAAGTATCTATTATTCCATGACTGTAGGGAAGTCATCTCATGCGAGTGACGAAATTTATTTCAATAATTTCTATGGCTCTGATATTCGAGTGTATGCATACTTAGATTACAACAGCATTACTATTCCATTTCAGGTTGTAGATGGTTATGAAATTGAAGGAGTGGGGAGAATAACAGGTAGTGATGTTAGTTTGAGTTATCGAGTAAAAGATAGAATCTCAAATACACGAACTGATTTTTGCGATACGATGCTATATCGCAATTACTAACCTTATATAACATTATATTAAAAGCATGCGATAGCTAAATCGCATGCTTTTTCGTTTCTTAGATCAATCAACCATTAGCTTATGATCTCCAAACGAGCCATCAAAATTACTTTTCCTATTATTTTGTTAGTTGGTCTCTATTTTATCGGACCTGCACCAGCGAAACCGAAATTCAATCAGGTATACATTACTGTCCCGTCTGAGGCTGCTTCACTGGAACAATACATTGCCGAGAATGAATCAAAACATGTTATCAAACCTAACAACGAAGCGATGATTATTTGGAATGATAGCACAAAACAAAAAACAGAATATGCAATAGTGTATTTGCATGGATTCTCAGCCAGTCAAATGGAGGGAGATCCCATACATCGCAGATTGGCGAAGGACTTTGGATGCAATTTATATTTATCACGATTGGCTGATCATGGTATTGATACTACTGAAACTTTGATGTTGTTTACAGCCGATCGCTTTTGGGAGAGCGCCAAGCAGGCACTTGCCATTGGCAAGCAACTTGGTAATAAGGTAATTCTTGTAAGTACTTCTACTGGAGGTACAGCTTCGTTGATGTTGGCTGCACAATATCCCGAAGATGTTTATGCTTTAATTAACTTGTCGCCCAATATTCGCCTCAAAGATCCTTCATCTTTTATATTGAATAATCCTTGGGGTTTGCAGATTGCCAGATTAGTGATGGGAGGTAAGTATCGTATAACTGATGATTCAGAAGAGCATGCGAAATACTGGAATACAAAGTATCGATTAGAATCACTGGTTCAGTTAGAAGAGTTGATTGAAGAAAAAATGGTAAAAAGTACTTTTGAAAAAGTAAAGCAACCTTCTCTCACATTATACTATTATAAGAATGATGAAGAGCAAGATCCGACTGTAAAGGTAAGTGCGATGCTGAAGATGAATGAAGAGTTAAGCACACCACCCGATATGAAAGAGGCGATTGCTTTCCCAAATGCAGGAGCCCATGTTATTGGCAGTTCCCTGACTTCGAAAGATGTGGAAGGAGTTTATGGTGCTATTCAGAAGTTTGCTGAAGAAAAATTAATGATGAAATTCATTGATGACCATTAAACGGTATGATATATAGATTTGTGTTTTTGTTTCTGGTACCAATTGCGAGCTATTCTCAAGTTCCCAAAGAAAATAATCCGAAAGACCACCCTTATCAAATTAACAAATGGTTTGTTGAGAAACTGAACAATAATCCAATCAGTTATTATTTAAACAATCCAGACATTGATAACTACTCAAAGATGTATTATAAAGGTGAGTTCGCGGCTTCTGATGATTCGTTAACTTTTGGATTTTTGGATAGTTTATTGACATCCAATCGGAATACCAGAGACTTTTATTTATTTGTTTTTAATAGTGTGTTAAGAATTTCGGATGGAGCTTTGGCTGAATCTATGGGATCGTATTGCAGAGCTTACTTTGAAAAATATCCTTGTGATTTTTTGGGATTAAGAAATGATAAATTCTATGCTGATAATTATCAAAGATGGATTGATTTTGCAGCGTATGAATACCTATTTGAAAAGGATCCTATTAAGACAATTGAGAATGAATTAAAGATATTGCATCCAATTGTATCAGTGAACTGCAACGAAAGAGGTGAAGAGCTAGATAAGGTGAAGTCTAGAATAATAGATTTGATTGAATAAAAAGGTTTCCATTAATAAATACAGACATCAATTTGTAATTCAAGTTACACTTACTTATAATCATCCGTACGGAAACACGAAACAGGTAAACCTTCTTTACTAAACAAGTTAGGGATAGAACCATTCTTCCAGCCGAACCGAACCGCGACTGGTTTCTTTACTTCCTTTGCTGATACGATTACCTTACCTCCTTCAATTTTCGCTTTCGCAGGATAAAATTTCTTATCCTCTCCAGCAATCATAAACTCGGTTGGCTCTCCACCTTTTGAAACTAGTCCAGTGGGCACATGATCAAACGAAATAACAATCTTACTCTTTTCAATCTTCATTGATTTGTATAACGGACTTTGATATACAATTCCTTTTTTACCATAGGTATCGGCTAGTGCTAAATTGGCCAAACGTTCGCCCACAGGCTTTTTGTATTTTGGATGAATATCGTTTACATCATCCACTACATCGGAGATCACAACCATGCCCGTCTTTGGAATTTCTAACATCTTCACTTCTTGTTCACGAATGAGCGTTCCATTTTCTATTTCACCATAGCCGCTATAAGGAGCAATCTGAACATAATAAAAAGGTAAGTCGGATAAGAATTGTTTGCGCCACTCCAGAATCAGATTTTCCATTAACTCTTTATAGGTAGAAGGAGCAGAAGTATTGGCCTCTCCCTGATACCACAATGCACCGGCAATTCGGAAGGGAACAATTGGGTAGATCATAGAATTAAAAACAACACCGGGTCTTGACGGACACCAAGGAACATCTCGTTGTTTCGCTGCTGACATCGCCAATGCTTGATTACTGTTCACCTTTTCTGCAGGCAACCAGGTTTCTGCAGGTGTTCCTCCCCAACTTGCACTGATCAATCCAATCGGAACATTTAATTCAGTATTCAATTTCTTTCCGAAGAAGTATGCCACGGCACTGAAGTATTGAACGCTTTCTTTATCACACACTCGCCAATCTCCTTCACCCCGAATTTGCAAATCTGATGCTGCCGATTTAGGTACATGAAATAATCGAATGGTTGGATCATTTATCTGATTGGTGATTGCTTTACCATCGGCAGAGGTATGCATGCCCCACTCCATGTTGGACTGACCTGAACACAACCACACTTCACCGGACATAACATCGGTTAGTGTTCTCACTTCGCCACCCGCTCGTATCGTGATTGTATGGGGACCACCAGCAACTGGAGTGTAGAGAGTAGATGCCCAGAAAGCAGCATTATCTGTTTTTGTTCTTAGTGTTGTGGTATCCCAGCTTACATTAATGGTAATGTCTTGAGTTGAATGTGCCCATCCCCAAATCGGTACGGGAGATTGTTGCTGGATCACCATGTGGTCATCGAATATTGCAGGAAGTCTGAGTTGTGCTTGTGAACTTAATGCCAGGAGAATAATAGCAATGGAGGAGAATATTTTTTTCATGGAGGTATTTTGAATAAAATTCAGTACCTAAAGTTATTCAAAATTTATTAGTGAAATAGAAATAGGATCTCAACAATCAACAATTGATTAACTAATCTTCTTCAGTCTCTCGACAATCTCCAACACAGCAGGACATACTAGTGTATTCTTGTAGGTAAGCTCCATGATCTGCACCATTTTTTTGCGATTAGTGTGAGGATATTCGCGACACGCTTTCGGCCGGTCTTCATACACGGAACAATAATTTTCAGAATCCAGGAAAGGGCAAGGAGAGCTTTTCAATACATAGTCCTTATCATCATCGATATGCAGATACTTCTCAATAAAATCACCGGGTTTCATTCGCACGGCTTTTGAAACCCGCTCAATATCCGTTTGATAAAAAATGGGACTGGTAGTTTTACAACAGTTGGCGCAGGTAAGACAATCTATTTCTTCAAAGACTTCATCATGGGTTTGATGAAAGGCATCATCAACCTTGCGCGGATCTTTCTTCTTCTGATTGAGAAGAAACTTTTTATTATCAACGCTCCGATTCGCAGCCTGTTTTTTAAAATTTTCTAGATCCACCATTTTAGAATTCTTGAGCAAAGAACGAATAAAGGTATTAGATTGTATAGCATTATGATGAGCAGATCATTAAAATCTAAATTTATACCTTTGTTTTTCAGGCTGTTAGAACTTTTTCAATAAACACCTATCTTAAACTGAACACTGTTTAGTATTTTTGCCGTACAATGTCATTATGGGTGTAAAAGAAAGAAAAGAGCGGGAACGAATTGATATGAGGCAGCTGATCTTAAATTCAGCGCACCAACTTTTTCTGTCCAAGGGATTTGATGAGGTGAGTATACGCAACATTGCGGAAGCGATTGAATACAGTCCGGCAACCATTTATCTCTACTTCAAAGACAAGAACGAAATCTTTCATGCACTTCATGGGGAAGCGTTTAAAAAATTCAATGAATACATGGTGCCAGTCTTTGCAATAAAAGATCCGTTCAAGCGTCTGGTCACGATGGGGGAGAAGTACATTGAGTTTACGTTTACTCATCCGAAGTATTATACCATCATGTTCATAGCGGAATCACCTATGCAATGTGAAGAAACTACGGAAGGTTGGATTGAAGGGCAACGCGCATTGGATTCAGTAGAAAGTATAGTAGCAGAATGCATCAAAGCAGGTCAGATTAAAAAGCAATCGGCTAAAGTGATGGCGTTTACCATCTGGAGTTATATGCACGGTATGTGTTCGCTTGCATTGCGCGATCGGATGAAGCATTACACCGAAGAAGAGCGTGAACACATGATTGAGAAGTCATTCAAAATTTTTATTCAAATGCTGAAGAACCCTTAAAAAAATTTGCCATACAAATGAACACCGTTTAGTATTTAAACAATGAAAACAAAAAATTACACCCTCCTTTTTATTTTCAGTGCATTCTGCCTGATGGCAGGAGCACAAAGCCCAGTTTTAGATAATTATCTTCAACTGGGACTCAAAAGCAATCTGCAACTGCAGCAAGAGCAGTTAAACTATGAACGATCCGTTCAAAACCTAGAAATAGCGCGTGCGCTTTTCTTTCCTCAAGTCTCCGCCAATGCCACTTACGGTTTTGCTGAAGGTGGTCGTAAGATCACGATACCGGTTGGAGATTTAATGAACCCCGTCTATTCAACACTGAATAGCTTAACGGGCACTGATAATTTTCCTCATATTGAAAACAGCACTACGCAGTTTCTTCCGAACAACTTTCATGACACTAAGCTGAGAATGATTCAGCCTCTTTTTAATCCTGATATTTATTTTAATTATAAAGCGCAGAAGGAGTTAATCTCTGTGCAGGAAGCGCAAAAGCTTGCTTACGAAAATGAATTAAAATTCAATATCATCTCTGCGTACTATCAATACCTACAAACGGAGGAATCCATTATCATATTTGAAAAGACACGTGAGTTGTTAACAGAAGTTCTCAAACAAAATCAAAAACTGGTAGCCAACAACAAAGCCACAAAGGATATTGTACTCAATGCCTCATACGAACTTGATAAGGTAGAATTTCAAGCTGCTCAAGCGCGAAAAAATAATCAGGTAGCAAAATCATACTTCAACTTTTTGCTCAATCGAGACCTGTCTGCAGAAATTGAAAGAGATTCTACTATTCGTACAACATTAACCATTCAGGAAGAATTATCTGCGCTAACCGAAACTGCGCTTAATCACCGACAGGAGATAAAACAATTGCAAGGTGCATTGCAGGCGAATGAGCAAGTGATTGGCTTGTCAAAAGGTAATGCGTATTTACCGCAGATCAATTTTGTTGGCGATGTAGGTTATCAGGGATTCAAATATAAGTTTGATAGTCCTCAACAATATTGGCTTGTTCAGTTCAGCTTGAGTTGGGATATTTTTAAAGGCGGAGAAAAGAAGACAAGAATCCAGCAAGCAAAACTGGATTACCAGGTAACTGAAAACCGGATGGCCCAACTTAAAAAACAAATTGAGTTGCAGGTAATTCAGAGCTATTACGATCTCGAAGCAACAGAACAGTCCTATCGTGCCGCTCAGAGTGGGATCAGGAATGCAGAAAAATCGTTTGCTATTATTCGTACTAAATATATTGAAGGCCAGGCTTTGCTAATTGAGTATTTGGATGCTCAAAATAAATTCACGAATGCAAGTTTAGCAGAAACCATCGGTGCATATGAAATGCTTCGCAGTGAAGCTGCGTTACAAAAAACCATTGCCAACTTATAGTCAAGTTCATCATGAGAAACACTTTAGCAACCGTTAAGAATATTTTGCGCAGAGAACTTTTGGTGCCTGCACGTAAAATCGAATCCAGACAATTGTTAACTGCTGATGTAGGTTTATCAGCATTTGAGTTGAATGCACTACTCTATTTCGTTGAAGAAAAATATCACGTTGAGATTCACTCCATTCAGTCCAATTCTACGGTTCAGGAATTGGTGGATAGCATCGTTCAGGAAATAAACCCAAACTACCAACAAAAAATAACCCCTCCATGACAAAAAAAATACTCACCCTGTTTGTCCCTCTTGTGTTGGGCGTTACCTTATGGATGTGCAGTAAACAAGAAAGCAAAGAAACGACTAAACCAATTGTTGATGAATCAACAATATCCGTAAAACTTGCCCCTGTGAAAACCGGGGATTACTCTTTACCAATCATCAGTTCAGGTCTCATTAGTACAGAGATTGAATCCCGACTTTCTTTCAAGACAAGCGGAATTATTTCCCGCATCTATGTTACCGAAGGACAAAGTGTTTCTGCAGGACAAATACTGGCGACTTTAGACCTCACTGAAATTGATGCACAGGTATCCCAATCAAAAAATAGCTTGGAGAAAGCGAAGCGTGATCTTGGTCGTGCGCAACGTTTGTATGCAGATTCTGCAGCCACACTGGAGCAAGTTCAAAATGCAGAAACAGCTTTTAATGTAGCAGACGAATCATATCGGATAGCTTCATTCAATAAACGATATGCTACCATCCAGGCATCATCAAATGGAAAGGTAATTAAGAAGTTTGTGAATGAAGGCGAATTGGTTTCGGGTGGAGCACCTGTACTCATGGTAAACTCTTCTGGAAAAAATGATTGGATCGTTAAGATTGGTTTGCCTGATGTGGATTGGGTTCGTGTGAAGAAAGGAGATAAGGTAGAGGTAACAACAGATGCATATCCCGGAGTTGCTTTCGATGCATCCGTAAATGTAATTAATGAGGGTGCTGATCCGGTAAATGGATTGTATCAGGTGGAAGTAAAAATCAATCCACAAGGTAAACGTCTTGCTTCGGGATTATTTGCGCGAGTCGAAATTATTCCAACAGAAAGCCAATCGTTAAAAAGCATACCTATTGAAGCGTTAATTGAAGGAGATGGAAAGCAGGCTTTTGTATTTGTGGTAAACCAAGATCAGAAATCGGTTTTGAAGGTAAAAGTGAGAATTGCGTACCTCCAACAAAGGGAAGCTGTGATTAGTCAGGGACTAGAGAAGGTTTCAGAAGTGATAAATGAAGGGTCTGCCTTTCTCACCGAGTTCTCTGCAATAACCGTTTCACGCTAAGCCATATCGTTATGAAGATTGCAGAATTTTCGGTTAAGAACTACCAATTCACACTCATCATCTTTGTGTTGTTACTGGCGTTGGGATTGAACTCCTTGTTTAATATGCCTCGGGGTGAAGATCCTGAAATGGAGCAGCCATCGTATTCCATTATCTTTATTTATCCAGGAACAAGTCCAGCTGACATGGAACAGTTGGTCGTTGATAAAGCTGAGAAGCGTTTCAGTGAACTGGATGATATTAAGAAATTAATTTCTGATGTAAGCGATGGATTGGCTGTAGTCCGTATCGACTACAAACATGAATCCGATCCCGATGAAAAATACCAGGAAATTGTTCGTGAAGTAAATGCGCTTCGTTCAGAATTACCTCAGGATATATTTGATATCAAGATTTTAAAGTTCTCCTCAACTGATGTGAACATTTTCCAAATCGCTCTCATTTCGGAAACAGCTCCGTATTCACAATTGGAAGAGTATGTAGAAAAGTTGGAAGATGAATTAGAAAAAGTAAGAGGTTTGAAGAAAATAGAAACCTTTGGTTATCCCGATCAACAGGTTCGTGTATCTCTTAACATTGCAAAGATGGCTCAGCAACACATTCCGGTAAACTATGTGCTCGGTGCATTGCAGAGTGAAAATGTAAATATTCCTGGCGGGAGTATTCAAATGAATACGCGCAAGTTCAACATTAAGACCAGTGGTGATTATAAAGACTTAGAGGAGATTAGGAATACAATCGTGTATTCTGCCAATGGAAAGATCGTTTATTTGAAAGATGTAGCGGAAGTAGAGATGAACTATCAGGACGAGTCTCATCTTACGCGATTGAATGGTTTCCGTTCGGTCCTATTGAATGCAAGCCAGAAAGACGGACAAAATATTTTCAGCGTAGCCGATAAAGCCAAGCCGGTAATTGAGAAGTTTCAGAGTGAATTACCTTCTCACATCAAACTTGTAACGAACTTTGATCAATCTGCCAGTGTGGCCACGCGATTGAGTCGCTTCTCTAAAGATTTTCTTATCGCAATTCTTTTAGTATCGATAACACTTCTTCCGCTTGGAACCCGGGCTGCACTTGTGGTAATGATTTCTATTCCACTATCAATTTTTACAGGATTATTTCTGCTTGATATAACTGGATTCACAATTAATCAGCTCAGTATAGTTGGATTGATTGTCGCGCTTGGAATATTAGTGGACGATTCAATTGTGGTGATCGAAAATATCGAACGTTATCTTCGTGCAGGCAGATCGAAAAAAGATGCTGCCATTCAAGCAACGGGTCAAATTGGTTTAGCGGTTGTTGGATGCACTGTAACACTCATCCTTGCTTTTCTTCCGCTGGTATTTCTGCCAGAGTCGGCTGGAGATTTTATTCGTAGTCTGCCGATGGCTGTAATCTTTACGGTAATGGCTTCTCTCTTTGTCTCGCTTACTATTGTTCCTTTTTTAGCAAGCCGTATTTTAAAACAACATGCTTCGCCTGAAGGAAATATTTTTATGCGTGCGTTGAAGAAAGGTATCAGTGGAACGTATAGTAAACTTTTGCATGTAGTATTGCAAAGACCAGTAATTACACTTTCCATCACCATACTTTTATTCATTGGAAGCCTGATGTTGTTCCCTGTTGTTGGATTTAGCTTGTTTCCGAAATCAGAGAAACCGCAATTTCTGATCAATGTTGAAATGCCAAATGGTACCAGTATTTATGAAACCGATAAGGTATCGCGGTATGTGGAGCAGGAACTTAAGAAGGAGCCCGAAATAAAATTCCTTACGACCAATGTAGGAAAAGGAAATCCTCGAATTTATTACAATGTCATCCAACGAAATGAGTCGAGCAACTTTGCACAGTTCTTTGTTCAACTTAATGATCAAAGCCCTGAAGATAAAACAAAATTGATTGACAGACTACGTGATAAATTCTTTTCCTATCCGAATGCAAAGATTGAAGTAAAAGATTTTGAACAAGGCCCACCACTGGAAGCGCCAGTGGCTATTCGAATCTTTGGAGAAAACCTAGATACCTTGCGAAAAGTGTCCATGCAGATTGAACAGATCATCAAACAAACAGAAGGAACGATATATGTAAATAATCCTTTGACCAATCAGAAGACGGATCTTCATATTAAGATTAACAAAGAAAAAGCTGGTTTGCTTGGAGTTTCGATTGCTGATATTGACAGAACGATTCGTTTAGGTGTGGCTGGACTAAATGTAGCACAGTTTTCTCAAGGGGAAGGCAAAGACGAAATCAACATCAATGTTACCTTACCGCGTGGAAAGTTTGTTACCTATGATGTGTTCAATACCATATATGTAAACTCGATCACAGGTCAGGCTATTCTATTGCGCCAAATAGCAGAGGTTGAATTTGAAACAACACCCAATCTGATTCGTCATTATGACAAAGCAAGATTTTCAACAGTAACGGCTTTTGTGAAGAGTGGATATTTGTATGAAGACATTACCAATGATGTGATCAGAAAGTTGGAAGCTTTTAAATTTCCAAAAGGATATTCATATGTAGCAGCGGGTGAAGTGGAGAACAAACAAGAATCGTTTGGTGGATTGAGTACTATCATCATGATTACCATTTTTGGTTTCATTGCTGTATTGGTTCTGGAGTTTGGAAATTTTAAAAGCACGTTAATCGTACTCTCGGTTATTCCATTGGGTGTGATTGGTGCTGTAAGTATGTTGTTCATTACAGGTAATCCATTATCCTTCGTAGCAGTTATTGGTTTGATCGCCCTTGTAGGTATTGAGGTTAAGAACTCAATCTTACTGGTTGACTTTACGAATCAATTGCGCGAACGAGGAATACCTTTATTGCAGGCCATTGAACAAGCAGGAGAAATTCGTTTTGTGCCAATAGTGTTGACTTCCCTTACTGCCATTGGCGGATTAATACCATTGGCGATTGAAAACAATCCACTATATTCACCACTCGCTTGGGTGATTATTGGTGGACTGATAAGCTCTACATTGTTATCGCGGTTAGTTACGCCAGTGATGTACAAACTTTTGCCGCCACGAGTAGAAGTGATTGGCGAGAAGGAAGATGATATCCCATTGCACTAAAAAAAAGTAGTTCACCAGATTTGGGGAACTACTTTTTTTCTAATCACTTCATTCTTGAATTATTTTTTAAAGGTAAATGAGTCCAGAATTTCCTTACCAACTTCTTCATAGGTAGCAAACTTGTTTTGTTCTGAGGTGAAGGTCAGAACAAAGGCTTTATTATTATTCACCCAAAAGTATTGTTTAAATTGTAGATTGAAAATGCCTTGGTCTCCTTTGTAAATCAGGTAATGAAATCCTTCCGAACCTTTCTGTATTCTTTTGCTTTCAGTTAAGCTGGAGTTAGTAATTAACATTTTAATCTGATCTAAAGTAATTTCGGTGTATTTATCCAAGTCAAGATCATAGCCTGTTAGATCCTGAATGAGAAGATTTACATTCTCTCTAAAGAGATCGTCTGTTGACTCCAATGGAGCGAATAAAATAAAACTGGTTCCCATTTGTCCGTTTTGATTTAATTCCCATGAAGCAGGATATTGAATGGAATAGTTCGAATCTTCAACTGTCTTCCAACCGGTGTTTATTTTTTTAGATTCAGCTTGCCCAAAGCAAAAAGCTGAAAGCAGCAGCAAGGGCATCAAAAATTTTATCACTATCGATTTATTTAATCCTGATCGGAAATTGTATCTCTTATGAATCGGGGTGAATTATTGCTTTAAGCGCTCTATCGCTTGCTCCAAATCTTCTGGAGTATCAATGCCAAAACTTTCTATCAGCGTTTGAACGGCAAGAATTTTAAAATCATTTTCTAGCCATCGAAGCTGTTCAAGGGATTCTGCTTTTTCTAAAATCGATGGATTCAATTTTGTGAGTTGGGTCAGCACATCAGCGCGATAGGCATACATACCAATGTGCTTAAAGAAAGTATGTTTCGATACCCATTGGCTTTCATCGATATTCCGAAGGAAAGGAATAGGGGAGCGACTGAAATAGAGTGCTTCGTAATTTTTTCCAACAACTGCTTTCACCACATTTGGATTGAAGAGCTGTTCGCTTTGATCAATCGCTTTAACCAATGTGGCAATTTCTGTTTTGCCAGTAAGCACAGTAGCAAGTAAATCAATTTGTTCAGGTTGTATAAACGGTTCGTCACCTTGAATGTTGATGACGTACTCATACGATTTGGGTTGAAGCGTAAGCGCTTCATAGCAACGATCTGTTCCGCTTATGTGATCTTCACGTGTCATGCAGACATCACCTCCGAAATTTTTCACATGATCATAGATTTCCTGATGATCGGTTGCAACAACAACTGTGGATAGGTAGATAGATTTTTTCGCTTGCTCATAAACCCTTTGGATCATGGATTTACCTCCAATATCGACCAAAGGCTTGGCAGGAAATCGGGTAGAAGCATATCTCGCTGGGATTAATCCAATAATGTTCGCAGTCAATTTTTAGTAATTAGAGTTCAAAATACGGTATTCCAAAACTAATGAACTGTTGATTGAAAGCAATGTATGTTCAGTATTATGATTTCTGTTTACAACCCCAGAACTGTTTTCAATCTCCCGTATCCACCCTTACTCAATGGAATTTTGGCCCCACTCTTGAGTAAAGCAATATGAGTATCTTTTTCGAGCGGCTCTATTTTGGTAAGCTGGTTTAATTGTATAAGGTAAGAGCGATGTACTCTTACAAATTGAGCACTGTCGAAGCTGTGCTCATAAAAACTCATCGTCTTCTTTTTAAGAAACATTTCTTTCTGTGTGAAAATCTTTACGTAATCATCATAGGCTTCAATGTAATGGATTTCATGCACTGGTATAATCCGAATGTTACTACCTTCTTTTACTACAATTCGATTTCGTTCTTCGGGCTGCCGGATTTCTTCGTTGATCAAAGTTTGCGTAGTTGCTTTCGGTTCTGATTGATTGCGTTGTTGTAGCCATTTTTGAATTGCCTTATCAAAACGTTCTTTGCTGAATGGTTTCAACAGGTAATCGATGGCATGGGTTTCAAATGCTTTCATAGCATATTCATCAAAGGCCGTAGTGAAGATTACAGCAGGCGGTTGATCAATCAGTTCGAGCATTTCAAAACCATTGATCTTGGGCATTTGAATATCAAGGAAAATCAAATCGGGTTTATGTTGTGCGATGGCCTTTACTCCTTCAAACCCATCGTTGCATTCCTGAACAATCTTTATTTCTGAATATCCTTGAAGGTATTCTGCTACCAGATTTCTGGCCAGTGGTTCGTCATCTATAAGTATAGTATTGATCATGTAGTTTGAGGGATTTTTACTTCTGTTCTAAAAACTCTTTCAATTTGTGTAGTAGTCATTAAATCATTTCGTGCATACAGTAGATATAATCTTCGTTGCACTGAATTTAATCCGAAGCCAGTTCCTTTTCGTGGTTGAGCCGTCTCTGGATCAAATGGATTTTCAATTTCAATAATGAGTTGATCATTCAATTTTTTTGCTGCGATACGAATTGTGATTTCTCCAACCGTATCATACAAACCAAACTTGATTGCATTTTCTACCAAGGGCTGAAGAAGTAATGATGGTAAGGTGCATGAGTTGATGGAACCTTCGTATTCCATTTCAGTTCTAAGCCTGTACCCAAACCGAACTTTTTCGATTTCAAGATAAAGTTCCAAGTGCTTCACCTCTTCTTCGAACGTTACGAGTTGTTGATCATCTTGTTTAATGGTACCCCGCAAGAAATCTGAAAGTTGTTGAATCATTTTTCTGGCTGCTTCAGGTTTTGATCCCGCAAGGGAGCTAATTGAATTTAAGCTGTTGAATAAGAAATGAGGCTGAAGTTTTTGTTGTAAGGACGCGAGTTCTGCTTCACGCGCAAGTTTCAATGCATCCTCATCTCGTTTTTCGCCTGCTCGTTGATCTTTTAAATAAAACCAAACCCAACTGATGACAGCAATAAGGGTAATCATTAGCCAGGCGAACAAGCCACGAATGACATGCGAACTTTTTAAATAGGCGATGTACATTTCATCCCGGGCAAAATAACGTTCCATCAAGTAATCGTGAACTAATCCACATAAGGCCGCCAATACAACGGTACCTGCTAATATATACAACGCTCTTTTAGGGCTAGGTTGGTAGAACTTAAGTGAATTGAACATTACATTTCCGGCAGTAGCAATGAGCAGGTTTATATCTCCAACATCCATGAGGGCAACTTTCCATGTAAAACCAAAAGTAATTACTAATGCGTACGCTTCGATGATGATCAAAACAATCCACCACGCTGCAATGGCAAGCAAGATTCTTCGTGTGGTATGGACGCTCATTTTGGGAGTAGTTTCGGTTTGGTGGTTTGTTGAGTTTAGTAATCGGTGGTGGGTAATCGGTATCAAACACTGATTACTGACTCCTGAGTACTTTTATTAAAATTTATATATCCATTTTCGCATCTCTAATAATTACATTCATTTAATCGAATGGCAATGGCCTTTTGGTGGATAAAGTTAATGTATGTTCTGGCTTCTTCCGTCTCGTGAATGCGGGAATATAATTCAATTCCATTTTCAAGTTTATTCAGAGGTATAATTTCGGATACATTAATGAATTCCCATTTCACCTCATTCTGTTTGCTGTTGTAAAATATTTCTTCTTCATTCAATCCGATGGTACGGGCTTTCATAAAAGCTTCTTCTGTACTATTGGCTGCTACCAATCGGAGTTGTTCATCGAACTGCGATTTTGAAGCTTGCGTATTTTCAATGCTAAACACGATTTTCGAAATGTACCAGTTCATAAGGATGAGGTTGAGGATGATGAGGATTGGATACACAACTAATAGCTTTTAATATCAATGCCACCGAAGATGCAGGTACCGCGAAGCACAATCACTTTTGAGTCATCAACCGAAGCACTCTGCATGATCGGACGTTTATCATCTAATCCACCGAAAATCGACACCACTTCTTCTGATTGCAATTTCCAATGTGGAGGTATTACCAATTTTGTTCCACCAAAAACCTGTGTGAGTTCAATTATTATACGACCATTTATGTCGGCCTGCATTAGATTGATCTCGACACCACCAAACATGCAGAAGCTTTCACCACCTTTAAAATCTTTAGAGATTATATTTTTCTTTGTTCCACCAAATACGGTGGTGGAATCGATGTAATCTTCTGAAGATCGTTCATTATTTTGGGAACTAAAGTCGCGCCAATATTCTTCTGATCGTTTTGATCTTTTAGGTTTTAGAATCATGGAAAGGCCCACTGCAATAATGATCAGAGGCCAGATGTAGCGATGAACGTCCATATCAACTTCACTAGCGATTAAAAGAACTACACCGATAGCTACTGGTATAAGCCACTGAAGGTTTTTAAAGCGGTGTCGCGCACCAATGTAAATACCGATAGCGATTGGAATCATAGGGAAAGAAAATAACCATCCTGGAAGGTCGATGCCCATTTTTTTAACAAGCAATAATGTACCTACAGTAATAATAACAATCCCACCCAATATTCGGCCGTTACCGAAATTGTTACTTGGTTTTTCCTTGCTTAAACCTTCGTTCTTGTTGTATTGCGTTTCCATGTGTTATTGATTTATGATTCAAATAACGCTTGAATTGTAGATTTAGGCCATATCGAATAGGCAACTACCAGCGGAAAGTAGGTGAATGAAGGGTTGTAGTAGGTTAATGGATGGGAGACGTTAGACGCTAGACATTAGACCGAACTCAATGCTTAATCAATACAGGTTGCAAATTATCAATGCCGATTCACATCACATACAGTTTAGAGTCTAGTGTCTAATATCGAGTGTCTAAAGCCTAAACTCACTTATAACTCACTTTATTTATGAAGAAGACCCTTCTCTTACCAAATGTTGGGTTTGAGATTTCCTGAATGCCATAGGCGTAGAAATATTGTGTGTACCAATAATCCAATCGATTCACATCACCAGAATCTTTTCCCACAACATCGTTAGTGATTTTAGTATCAATCGGCTCTGAAATTTTGCCTTCCAGAACTTTATTTCCTTTAATGATTTTGGTTCGCAGCTCATTATCGAAAAGGTAAAGCAATGCTATTTTATCTTCTTGCACTTCAAGTTTCACAAATTGTTCCAGCGTGAATGTTCTGACATCATTGATCTCAAAACTATTGTCCCAAAGTAAGCTTCCATTGTTGCTAAATCCCATCACCACCGCATGTGTGTAATAGTAGCCATCAAAAATTCTTCCATCTCTCGAATAATAGTTTGTTCGCGCTCCCGGCATGAAGAAGCCACCTGACCGACCTTCAATGGTTGTGTACTTTGGATAAAACGCTTCGCCAAGTAGTACGTATTGATTGTTGAATGGAACTATTTCGTGAACCAGGAAACGATAATTGAATCGGGTCCTCTTCCCTTTTATTTTTCTTCTTTCAATACGACTCTTTACCCGAATTTCACGTTTGGCTTTCATGAACTTGAAAAAATTTTCCAAGTCAGCAAAGTTATAATACCGAATGTTTTGCGTGCCTGATGGATCGATAGTAGCCATGAACATGCCCCGCGAATATTCTGAGTTTCGTCCGCCATATACACCAGCAATTAATTGTAAGTCAGTATTGGTTTTAATGGATCTTGCAAAAAGTAAATTTTTATTTTCTTCAGTATCCAATGCCTGGTTAGTTAATAAATCGCCTTCAGGATCATAGTTTTTTACCCAAATGGTTTTTTGACCTTTAAAGTTTTGGGCACTAATGAGAACATCAATTGTTCCATCATTATAGGTTCGAACTTGCGTAAGTTCGCCCTGTTCGTTAAAAAGTCCGGGAAGCACTTTTGTTTTTTGTGTGGCCAGTGAATAATAAATAACGACCGGCACACGATTAAAGTAACCGCCAATCAATACCGCTTTTTCTGTTATCTGAAAATCGTTAGGAACAAACGGAATAAAGTTTTTAATGATGTGCTTAAAATATTGACCATTGCGTTGATCGACAACAAATAACTCGAACTCGTTTTTTGTATAATCCTGAAAACGAAACAGAAGATAGAGTAAATCTTTTTCAACCCGTTTCCCCATTAGGGTAAATTTTTTGGTAACGGGTAACTGGCCGTGCCATTGTTGCTTGAAGCTTGTGTCAATTTTGATGAGATCAAGAAAATCCGAATGATTTATCGTTAGCTCTCTAAGAAGAAACAAACCATCATGAAAAGCATTGATTACTTCAAAGCCTTGATCGTTCTGAAATAACGATATTTCAATTCGATCTGGCTGATTGATTTGTGCATAACTATGAACTGGCCATGTTATGGAAAGCACAAGAGCAAAAATTAATCTACTTGACCACCACCTTATTAATATAGAAGACATCCCGTACACGATCTTCAGAATTTATATTGCGAATTGTTTGATATCCCCAAACGAAAAATGAATTACCATACCAATGCTTTACAAAACCATCGAAATCTTTTTCTGAACGAATTTCATCAAACGGATCATTGGTCTTTAATTTTTCAGTTTGCTCCTTAGCACTACTTTCTGATTTAACAACTCTTTTGAATTTAAGTTCGGACTCTTTTTTATAGACGAGTGTTATGGTGTCGTTTGAGATCATAAAATCAGAAACCTGTTCGGGCGATTCAACTTTTAGTTCGTCCAATACCATACTTTGGTCCCAGGCAACGTTGCCTTTTTCATCAAACAATATGAGGACCGTTTCATGAATTTTCACATCATTATTCTGGTTTCCCGATGACGAATAGGGAAACGGTCTATATATGCGACTTGACCCAGGATAATACCCAAGGCCATAGGGATTGAATCCATACGGATTATAATAGTATGGATTATTACTGTATTGGCTGCCATAGGCTGGACTTGAACTTGTAACGGTTGATTGAATTTCTGCCAGCAACAGAAACCCATCTTTATGCTCATGAATTTTATAAGGTGTTACCAAACTTGCAAATTTTGGATTTCGCCCTGCTGCCATGTCCGCTTTTGTACTTGCTATAATTTTGCTTGCTCGTTTTGGTTTAAGGTAATCGAGGTAGTGTGTTAATGCTCCAAAGGGTATGAAATTAATTTTCTGGTCTTGAAATGGATCAATTGTTAACGAATAGAATCCGATTGAACTTTTGGAGTTTCGTTCTCCCCAATTCCCAATGATAATTAAATCTTCCCGTTCCAATTCGCTTGTAATACCGGTTAACAGAGATTTACCGTAATCAATTGGCACCATATCTTCTAATAGCAATTCTCCGGTAGAGTCAAACGTTTTAAACAATAGTGTTTTGTCTTCGCGCCCACTGCGATCAATTAATACAACATTGAACGTGTTATTTTGATTTACACGCAAATCAACCAACTCGGTATCTTTCTGGAAAAAACCAGGAACAACTTTTATATTCTTGGTTACCAGGTTGTACATAATGATGGCTGGTTCTCTGTTTACGTATCCGCCTAAGATGAAACTTTGGGTGGCAAGTGTAAAATGGGTTAATTTAAAATCTAACTCTGATTTAATGGTATGCCTTTCTTCTTCTCCACCATCTATATTTACAGTAACTAATTCAAAATCATTTTTTGTTGTTTCGCCTGTGCGGAATAAAAGGTAAACATGTGTAGCATTAGCTTCATAACCAACCAATTTATATCGTTCCTTCACTTCCAGTTCTACTATCTTTTTCTCCTGCAGCGTGGTATCCAATAGAATTATCTCCCATATTTTATTATTGTTTTTGTACTTATCACGTTCGCGAAAGAGAACAATACCTTTTTCTTCTATTGAGATAATATGAAAATAATCCTCCGAATTTTTATGTTTTCGTTCATATCGATAGGGCTGTGATAATTGGGCAAAGGATGAAGAGGCAATACACAGAATGGTGATTACTAATGATAAAATACTTTTGAAGTAGTTATTCTTTACACAAACCATATTCTTCATACTTCTTTTATTTGCCTTCACTCAATGCAAGAATCATGTCGAACTCTTCTGCCTTTACTGGTTGTACAGATAAACGGGAATTTTTCACCAGCACCATATTAGCGAGTCGTTTGTCTGCTTTAACCTGGGCGAGGGTTACAGCATTTTTCAGTTTCTTTTCAGGAGCAATTTCAACTACTGTCCACTCTGGATCTTTTGGATCGGGAAAACCACCTTTTACAATTTTTGCTGTACCCACAACAGCTTTATCATCCATACTGTGGTAGATCAATATAAGGTCTCCCTTCATCATGGCATTCAGGTGTAAACGAGCAGCATAGTTCCTCACTCCATCCCAGATCGTTTTTTTATCACGCACGAGATCATCCCAGGAATAGGTGCTTGGTTCTGTCTTCATTAACCAGTAATTCATTCGGATTCGGTTTAACTTTTCTAAAGTAGTAAATAGTGATGGGATTTTCTTTATGAATTAAAGTAGTATTCTAAATCAATGAAAAAGGCCATCCAATTGATTGTTGGATGGCCTTTTGAGGTCATTGAATGGTCAAAACAATTTTAATTGTACCCAGGGTTTTGGATCAAATTAGTATTCACGTTTCTCTCACGTTGAGGGATTGGAAAAACGAGTTTATCGTCATCATAATCAAAAACAATCGTGCCTTCTGTAACAGACTCTTGTAAACGTTTAACATCATGGAGGTGATGACCTTCGTGAG
>Ga0116156_10001336_pt1 | contig 24259 bp, 13 predicted proteins | sample AD_UKC045_MetaG_FD_89891 | JGI IMG/M metagenome (GOLD analysis project Ga0116156, IMG submission 89891) | Active sludge microbial communities of municipal wastewater-treating anaerobic digesters from USA - AD_UKC045_MetaG | ecosystem: Engineered > Bioreactor > Anaerobic > Digestate | place: USA... | reverse complement strand
TTAAATCTTAAATCTTAAATCTTAAATCTTAAATCTTAAATCTTAAATCTTAAATCTTAAAAACGTTCCCATCGGAAGATCTTTGTCTTGAGCTGATTTCAAAAAGAATTCACCGTATTCGGGATTGCCAATTTTGAAATGAGTTTTGGCTACGTTCAGTCCCACCAGTGCAGAAAGTCCGATGGCGTACATATTCAAAACGAAGAAACTGTTTTTCTTTTCGAGCAATTCGCTGGCCATGGAGATGATTTCATCTAGCTGTTCTTGCAAGGTCCACTTTTCACCTTCTGGTCCGCGACCATACGGAGGAGGATCCATAATGATACCTTGATATTTATTGCCACGTTTTAATTCTCTTTTCACAAACTTGAACGCATCTTCATACACCCATCGGATGTCGGCCAGATTATTCAGGCGCATGTTTTCATTCGCCCAATTTAATCCAGGTCGTGAAGCATCACAATGAATTACTTCTGCTCCGGCTGAACGCGCTACAACAGAAGCAGCTCCTGTGTAAGCAAATAAGTTAAGCACTTTTGGTTTTTGTGCTTTCCAATCGGTGATGGTATCGTAAATAAAATTCCAGTTGTTGCCTTGCTCAGGAAAAATACCTACGTGGCCAAAACCAGTGAGTGCTAATCGAAGAGTGAGGTTAAGAGAATTGTATTTGTATTTGATATTCCAACTTTCGGGCATCGCTGGATTTTTTGACCAACCACCTTTTACATCATCTGTAAATCGGAATTTATCCGTTTGCTCGCGCACGAATTTGGCATGTGCTTTTTTCTTCCACTCACTTTCTTCCAATGATTTTTGCCAAATGGCTTGAGGCTCTGGACGGATCAAAATAAATTCTCCAAATCGTTCCAGCTTTTCGAAGTTGCCGCAATCGAGCAATTCGTATTCGGTCCACGAAGAAGGATAAAGTAATTCCATAATCTTTTGAGGCTAAGCCTTTGGCAAAAGTGTTAAATTAAAATTAAACTTTTTGGAAAATTATTTTATCCGATTTCTCAGTTGTAGCTTCAATCCACTAAAGTTTGGGCTATTATGAAAAAACTATTCATTACACTATTTATCCTTATTGGTTTTGTACTGTTGGAGTCTTGTATGTGTGGTGGTGATTCACCATCGCATTTTGATTGGGAAGATATTAGTTTGACCACCGTTGATCGAGATTTCAAAACGGTAATGCCCAATCAAAAAATCCAGTTTCAAGCCGTTTCATTTCGATTCTACATTGAAGGAATATTTCTGGCCAATCGATTTTCAGTGAGTTCAGCGTTATTGGCGTGTGATCCTGATCCAGCTATCTCTATTCGGTTAATCCAGGAGATTCAAATTATCAGTTCAAATGATTTTATAACGGAGTCAAAAACGTATGCTGCTCATTCGGACATAGCTGAGTTATTTGGGACGTATGAGTTCTCTACCCTTCCAGAGTTTATTTCGAATGCCAAACTCTATAACAATTTTACCTTCATTTTAAATGCCCAACCTCAAGGGGAACAACAACATGAATTGAAGTTTGTTTTTAAACTTGATGATGGGCGTGTTTTCGAAACAATGGCTAGTTTGATTTTAACACCTTAACAAGTTCTGGTTTTAGTTGATATACAAAGTTTGAGTCTTGATATAGATTCTCAACTTTGAACTTCAAACTTTAAACTTTAATCTTGCGCCATGCACGTTTTAATCTCCAGCACGCAAAATCCAAAGATCAAAAGCCTATTGTTGTTGGAAAAGCCGCGGGAACGCAAAAAGCATTCTGTGTTTGTTGTAGAGGGAAAGAAAGAAGTGACCTACGCGGTTGAGGCAGGCTACACCATTCAAAATATTTTTTTTTGCGAAGAGATCGTATCCACACAGGCGGTAATTGAATTGAAAGTTAACGACAGATTGTTGATTCCGGTATCGCGCGAAGTATTTGATAAGATTGCTGTGCGCGAAAGCTCTGGAGGGATGATTGCTGTTGCCGAACAAAAATCACATCGCCTTGATACTATAGAACTGAGTAAGAATCCACTGGTGTTGGTGTTAGAATCCGTAGAAAAACCGGGCAACCTTGGAGGGATTTTACGTACAGCTGATGCAGCAGGCGTGGATGCAGTTATCATCTGCGATCCGCAAACTGATTTTTACAATCCCAACGTAATCCGGTCTAGTGTAGGTTGTGTGTTCACCAAACAAATTGCATCGGCAACAACCGAAGAAACGATTGGTTGGCTGAAGAAAAAAAATATCAATATTTTCTGCACCTACCTTCAGGCATCTAAGCCATATTATGAAACCGATTTCATTGCCCCGTCAGCCATAATAATGGGCACCGAGGCTACCGGACTTTCTGATAATTGGGTTAAGAACGCAACCTCCAATATCATCATTCCAATGCAGGGAGTGATCGATTCCATGAATGTATCAACCGCTGCTGCAGTGGTAATTTTTGAAGCGCTTCGTCAGCGAGGATTTAAGTCTTAATATTCCTATCTTCGTATCCGAGCCCAATCCAATGGAAAAGATTCCATTACAAAAAATTTACGTACAAGACGAAAAATTCCTGAATGCGCTGGCAGAAGCCTACCGCCTTCAAGAGGCCATTATAGGCGCGACTGAACTTTCCATTATATCCACCAACAAAGAAGGCTTGGTTACTAGTTTTAATAAGGCTGCCGAAATGTTATTAGGATATTCCGCTGAGGAGGTAATAGGGAAAGTTACTCCCGCATTATTTCACGATCCGGAGGAAACCATAAAAAGATCACAAATTCTGAATAAGGAATTCAATATTGAAGTAATTCCCAGTTTCGAAACTTTTGTAGCAAAAGCCAGGATTACAAAAATGGCTGATCGAAATGAATGGACATACATTCGAAAAGATAAAAGTCGTGTTCCCGTTATTTTATCGATAACCGGATTGTGGGAAGATGATAAATTAATAGGGTATGCGGGAATTGCTTCGGATATAACCGAGGCAAAAAAAAAGGAACAGTTGCTAAAGGATTCCGAAGCTCACCTTTATGCATTATTGAATTCAATTGATGACATAGCTTTTGAGGTGAGCCGAAAAAAAGTGTACACCAACATCTGGACGAAGAATGATCATCTCCTCTTAGTCATACCGCGTGCTGACTATATTGGAAAAAAACTGAATGAAGTGTTGTCAGGAGAATTGTTGCAACAGTTTGACAGTGCCATTGATTTGGTCTTTGAAACTCAACAGCCTCAATACTTAGAATATCCAATTCCAAATGAAGATCGATGGAGTGCAGCTAAAATTTCTTTTATCGATGATGAAAAAGTTTTAATGCTCGTGCGGAACATAACGGAAAAAAAGAAAGCTGAAATTAAATTGGCAAATAGCGAGCAGAAATTTCGGGCGATCGCTGAAAATATTCCGGGAGCGATATACCTCTGTCGCAATGATGAGACTTATTCCACTATTTATGTGAATGACGGCATATTTCAGATCACAGGTCATCAGCCTGAAGAATTTATTTCCAACACCACTAACTTTGTTCAGCTTTATCATCCTGAGGACAAAGATTATATTTTCAATCTCGTAGAGAATGCATTGGAGAATCACCTTAGTTTTCAATTAGAGTATCGGATCAAACATAAATCAGGTGAATGGAGATGGGTGGAAGAAATTGGAACAGGTGTATATGTTAATAATGAATTAACAATGATCGAAGGTTTCCTCAGTGATATAACACCACGCAAACTTGCTGAAGAAGAACTTAGACGCATGACAGATGAATACTCTCGCATGTTTAATAACTCTGTTAGCCTAAACTGTGTGGCCAGTTTTGATGGCCATTTCTTAAAACTTAATCCCATCTGGGAGAAAACGTTAGGGCGAACGATGGAAGAGTTGATGTCATCAAGATTCATCGATTTTATTCATCCAGACGATATTCAACCTACTTATGACATTTTTAAACACATTGTTGCCGGAAATACCTCAATGACTTTTGAAAATCGTTATCGAAATAAAGATGGTTCTTACCGCTGGTTGTTATGGAGTTCTTTTCCAGATATTAATCGTAAACTGGTGTATGCCTCAGCCATTGATATTACCGAACGGAAAAAATCGGAGGAAGAATTACAGAGATCGAAAACTAATCTTGAAGTAGCCGCACTTGAATTGCAAGATCAAAACCGACAGCTCGATGATTTCGCACATATTATTTCGCATAACATGCGATCGCCCGTTGGAAATATCAATGCCCTTATTGGCTTGCTGAATGAGAAAAGCACCAAAGAGGATTATCAGCTTATTTTTGGAAAGCTTACCGATGTTTCCAAGAATTTGAAAGAAACCATGAATGAACTCATGGAAACACTGAAGGTGAAAAAGAATAGTGATGTTGCGCGTGATGAGATTCGTTTTCAGGATGTCTTGGATAAGGTAATTCAATCTCTGCAAGGCGAAATCATTCAAACAGGAGCAACGATTCAATCTGACTTTAAAGCAACTTCTTTGTACTATTCTAAAACGTATTTAGAAAGTATCTTCCAGAACCTTGTTAGCAATGCTATTAAGTATAAATCAAAACTAAGAACACCCGAAATAGTAATCACCACGATGCAGCTTGAAAATGCAGTTGAGATGCGGATTAGTGATAACGGACTTGGTATTGATATGAAACGTTATGGTGATAAAATTTTCGGATTGCACAAAACATTTCATGAGCACAAAGATGCACGTGGTGTTGGTCTATTTTTAGTGAAGACTCAGGTTGAAGCGTTGGGAGGATCTATTCATGTTGAAAGTAAGGTTGATAAAGGAACTATCTTTATCATTCGATTTGCTCAATAGAAATTTGGACAAGTATTCGGTTCTCTCATGCGTCAATTCACCAACAATAAAAAAGTCGTCTAATGGAATTGCACCTTCAGACGACTTAATATAAGCCTAAAATTCTAATGTCTAATTACTAGTAATTGTTTTCTCCTCCACCTTGTGGTCTACCTCCCCGCGAACTACTCCATCCAGAATTAGAACTTCTTCTATTTCCTGAATTACCAGAGTTATTTCCACGGCTTGAAGAATTGCCCGAGTCACTTCTACGATTCGATGTATTTCCGGAATCATTGCCGCGATTTCTGGAACTACCTGAACCACCATGATTCGATGTGTTTGAATTTCGTCTGCTGTTATTTCCGTTCTGACGTTGTGTTGATTGACGCTGTACAGGTTTCGGTCTGAATCCACCTACGTGTGTCATGTGGTATGGTTGATCGTCTACAACCGGAAGAGACTTTCCAATTAATTTCTGAATGTCATGAAGAAACTCTACTTCTTCATCATCACAGAATGAAATTGAAATACCTGCTGCACCTGCCCGACCTGTTCTTCCTATCCGGTGAACATATGTCTCTGGTACATTCGGTAATTCATAGTTGACTACGTGTGAAAGTTCATCAATATCAATTCCGCGAGCTGCAATATCAGTTGCTACTAAGACGCGTGTTATTCTTGCTTTGAAATTGCTTAGTGCACGCTGTCTGGCGTTCTGTGATTTGTTCCCGTGAATGGCTTCTGCTTTTATGCCGGATTGTTGAAGGTCTTTTACGACTTTATCAGCACCGTGTTTGGTTCTTGTAAACACCAATGCTGTAACAATGGCTTTATCTTGCAAAAGATGATGAAGTAATTTTTTCTTGTCCTTCTTCTCAACCATGTAGATGGATTGCTGAATCGTATCTGCCGTAGTGGAAACCGGAGTTACCTCTACCTTTACAGGATTGGTTAAAATACTATTTGCCAACTTCGAAATTTCCGGTGGCATGGTAGCCGAGAAGAACAGCGTTTGTCTCTTCTGTGGAATCTTAGCAATTACCTTTTTAACATCATGGATAAAACCCATGTCCAACATACGATCGGCTTCATCCAGTACAAACATTTTGATGTGTTGAAGGTGAACGAAACGTTGATCCATCAGATCGAGTAATCTTCCTGGAGTAGCAATTAACACATCTACACCAGCACGCAATGCATCGGTCTGTGGTTTCTGTCCGACACCTCCGAAGATGACAGTGTGTTTAATGCGAAGATGTTTTCCGTAAGCCGCGAAGCTTTCACCAATTTGAATGGCAAGTTCACGAGTAGGAGTTAAGATCAATGCTTTAATGGCATGAGGTCCTTTTTTATAGAGTTCATCCTGATGAAGCAATTGTAAAATAGGAATAGCAAAAGCGGCCGTTTTACCGGTTCCGGTCTGGGCACAACCCAAAAGATCTCTTCTTTCCAACAAAACGGGGATAGATTGTTCTTGAATGGGCGTAGGCTTTGTATAGCCTTCTGACTGTAGAGCACGCATAATCGGCTCTATTAAATTTAATTTTTCGAATGACATTTTTTGATGTTTGTGCGAGGCACGATGAGTTTAGTAACTAACGCCTCAGGTAAATCCGCAGTACGAAAGGGCTTTTCTACGTGAATCTCGAGGAGTAAAGTGCAAAGGTAGTGAATTAGTGGCAGGGGAGGTAATCCAATCGTAAATCAGTTTGACAAGTACTTGCAGCATTCAAAATGGTCGGAAGTCTGATCAGGTATTTTGTGTCTTATTTTAGTTTGAACTCAGATGTTTTTAATTGCCGATTGACCTCTATCTTCACTTTTATTTTTGGTATGTAGCAATATTCAATACGCTATACCGTCTCAAAAGAAAAACCTCTATGCAAACCATCCTCGGAGCCAATGGCACTATTGCCCGCGAACTTTCAAAACATCTTCCTCAATACACCAATCAGATCAGGCAAGTAAGTCGCAATCCTAAAAAAGTAAATCCTTCCGATGAGTTAGTTACAGCTGATTTGTTAAACTATGCTCAAACCGAAAAGGCAGTGGCAGGAAGTGAAGTTGTTTACCTATTGGCAGGATTAAAGTATGATGCAAAAATCTGGGAGCAGCAATGGCCCATCGTTATGCGAAACACCATTGATGCATGTAAGAAAAATGGAAGCAAGCTGGTGTTCTTTGATAATGTATATGCATATGGCCAGGTAAATGGTATAATGTCAGAAGAAACTCCCTTCAATCCGAATAGTAAGAAAGGGGAAATACGTGCTAAGATTGCAACCACATTACTTGACGAGATAAAGCAAAGCAACCTTCAAGGGATGATTGTTCGCGCTGCGGATTTTTATGGGCCAGGAGCTTTGTTGAGTTTGACGCACTCAACTGTAAACGAGCGATTGAAGGCGGGCAAAGGCGCACAATGGGTTGGCGATCCAAAGAAGATTCATACGTTTACCTATACACCTGATGCAGGAAGAACAGTGGCAATTGCTGGCAATACACCATCTGCTTTTAATCAAACCTGGCATGCACTAACAAGTCCGGAAAAAATAACGGGTGATGATTATATTCGCATGGCATATGAAATTCTAAACAAAAAGTATAAGACGCCACAGGTAATGTCGAAGTTTGGTGTGCGCTTGCTGGGCTTGTTCGTACCAGTGCTACGCGAATTTGTGGAGATGATGTATCAATTCGAAAACGAATATGTGTTTGATAGTAGCAAAGCTGAGAAAGCATTTAATGTAAAGGCAACATCGTATATGGATGGAATCACAGAGACATTAAAATGATCTGAAATATTCAGATCATATTGTATCTCACATTTTAAAGCAAGAGACCTTCCATCTGATTTTGTTGATTATTCAACAAGGCCAGATGGAAGGTCTCTTTGCTTTCTACCACAATGCAGTTTACTTTTAACAATATTTTACTGGCTCGGCCCACTGCATGGTAAATGTATTCTCCTTTCTTACACCATCCACTCGCGTTCCTCAGCATCTGCGTCAGTTAGTTTACATTACCAATATTCTTTCGCTCATTCTTTCAGGGCTAACGATCATTTTGATTTTTATCCTCTTTCGTCTTTTTGGCTGGCTTGCCACGTTCAAGTTTATATTCATGCTTGCCATTTTGTTCTTTTTGATAACATTCATTAACCGAAGGAACTGGAATATTGGAAGACTTATCTTTTGCCTTTGCCCTGTTGCGATAACGGTCTTTGTTACTTTGTATGGAAAGACAGTGAATACAAGTCAGTCGTACGTTGGCTATTTTGATAGTCGCATCCTTTTGTTAGCGGCAACGATATTACCCGGCATTGTTTTTAAATTGAAGGAGCGTTTAATGATGAGCATATGCCTTGCATTTTCATTTGTGTTTCTAGCCTCCTTTGATGGTATTCATTGGCTGTTTGGTCTTGATTTTTACCAACGCGGTTTTACAGCGCCATCGTACTACTACATCAACTACATAACCATGATTTCGTATTTCGTGTTGTTGTTTGGTGTTATCGTATTAAAATCGATTACTGAAAAGGCGGAGCAGAGCGCACAATTATTGATTGATGAAAAAGATGAAATCAATAAAAAACTTTCAGATCAAAATGTTCAGCTCATTCGATTGAACGAAGAGGCAGAATTGCAAAACGAGAAATTATCTTCAAGTCGTTCGATGTTGCAAGAGGCCAATGAATTAATCAATGAGCAACAGCAACGTCTTATTGTTTATAATACTCATCTGGAGGATCTGGTTGAAGAGAAAAATCAGAGTCTGCTTCATATCAACGAAGAGTTGGTAAAACACAACAATGAGCTAAGACAATTTTCCTATACAGTATCGCATAATCTTCGCGGTCCAGTAGCACGCTTGCTCGGGCTTTCAAATATTGTGAATCGATCGGAAGATGGAGTAGAACAAAAGCACGTCTTAGGTTTCATCAAACAATCGGCTGTTGATTTGGATACTGTACTGAAGGACTTGAATCATATCATTGATATTCGCAATGAACTGTATAGTGTTCGTGAAAAGGTAATGCTTGCTGATGAGTGGAGTAAAGCGTTTGCTATTCTGCATGAGAAGATTAAGCCAGAGTTTACATTAACGGATGATTTCAGTCGTACTCCATTTGTGTATGCCATTCGTGCGATGCTGCACAGCATTTTATTTAACCTGTTAAGCAACGCCATTAAGTATCGCTCTCCAGACCGACTACTTGTTGTTAATACAACCTCGTATTTTAATGAACGCAATGAAACGATTCTAGAGATCAGAGATAATGGTTTGGGAATTGACCTCGCTTCGCAACAAGAAAATGTTTTTAAGCTTTATAAGCGTTTTCATAATCATGTGGATGGAAAAGGACTGGGATTGTTTTTAGTGAAGACGCAGGTAGAAGCAATGAAAGGTACCATCGAGATTGAAAGTCAACTAAACGTTGGTACTTGTTTTCGAATTACATTACCCACACCTATATCAGTCGACAAGCAAGTCTTTTTTGAAAGCGATGCAGCACAGCTATATTACGATGCGAATCTTAATACCACTATGTTGATATGGAAACGAGATGTTACCAGCCTGGATTACCGAAATGCATTTGAGTCTTTGTTGAAAACATTAAAGACTTACAATACCCCTGGCTGGATAGCAGATCTACGCGATCAGGGTAAAGTACAAGATGAAGATCAGATCTGGTTTTTCGCAAAGATATTGCCCGAGGCTGTTCGCCATGGATTAAAGCGAATTGCTGCTATCGGATTTATGGACCCAATCCGCGAGTCGTATTATAACCGAATGATAATAAAGGTAGGTGAGTTGGGCGTAGACCTTCGGGTTTTCACGGAAGAGCAGGAAGCTCGTTTATGGATGCAAAGTTTTTTACATGAGGCGGTGTCTCCCAAATAGAATTTAGATTAGAGATTTAAATTTGAACGCTTACATTGTCTCAATCTCTTTACTTTTGCGTTCATGCCTGATTATCCTGTTTTAGAAATACTTTCAACGCTGAATGAAAAGCTAGCAAGTCATCCTGTTGTGATTTTGCAGGCGCCTCCTGGTGCAGGTAAATCTACCGTCCTTCCATTGCATTTAGTGAATGAGACTTGGCTTGGAGGAAAAAAAATAATCATGCTTGAGCCAAGGCGATTGGCTGCAAGATCAGTCGCTACACGATTAGCATCTCAACTGCAAGAAGAAGCAGGGCAGCAAATTGGTTATCGTGTTCGTTTTGAAAATAAGGTAAGCGCCATCACAAAAGTTGAAGTTGTTACGGAAGGTATTCTCACAAGGATGCTTCAATCGGATAATACGTTAGAAGGAGTGGGGCTTGTGATCTTTGACGAATTTCATGAACGAAGTTTACATGCTGATCTTTCACTCGCATTATGTCTTCAGGCACAAGAGGTATTGCGAAACGATCTTCGCATTCTGATTATGTCAGCGACCCTCGATGGTGAATCGCTGTCTACCAAATTAGACAACGCGCCTCTCATCACTTCATTAGGAAAACAATATCCGGTTATGCTGAAATATTTTTCACATGACATGGATGCTCCGATAACCAATCGAATGATTAAAGCCATTCGTAAAGCTGTTGTGGATGAAGCCGGTGACATTCTTGCGTTTCTTCCTGGTGCAGGTGAAATTAATCGGGCGCAAAGTTTATTGGAGCAAGAGAATATTCCATTACTCATTCATCCTTTTTATGGTGATCTTCCATTTAAGAAACAGCAGGAAGCCATTCTGCCACATCCATCGGGTCAGCGAAAAATTGTCCTTGCTACTTCCATCGCAGAAACATCGCTAACCATTGAAGGTATTCAAGTGGTGATCGATAGCGGGCTTTCGCGAGTACCCAAATTCGATCCGCGCAGTGGACTTACTCGATTGGAAACGGTTCGTGTTCCGAAGGATTCTGCCGATCAGCGTGCAGGTCGTGCTGGTAGGCTAGGTCCTGGTGTTTGTTATCGGTTGTGGAGTGAAGCGATGCAGAGTAATTTATCACCTAGCCGTACCCCTGAAATTTTAGAAGCGGATCTTGCTCCATTATTACTTGAGCTTGGTCAGTGGGGTGTAAACGATATTCAGGAATTAACCTGGATTACTTCTCCACCTACTGGCGCACTTAGTCAAGCGAAAGAACTTTTGCATCATCTTGGTGCGCTCGATAATAATAAAATTACTACTCGAGGAAAGGCGATGTTGCGATTACCTACCCATCCGCGAATTGCACACATGTTGTTAGAAGCCGATGATGCCTCACGAACAAAGGAATTCATATCATTAGCAACTGATCTTGCCGCTGTACTAGAAGAGCGTGATCCACTGGAAAAAGAATCTGGGGTTGATGTAGTGCTGCGTGTTGAAGCACTTCGCAAATGGCGCGATGGCCAAAAAGTATTTGCCGATCGTGGAGTGTTGGAGCGAATTGAAAAACTGGCGTTGAACTGGCGGAAATTATTAAAGGCAGATGTTCAAAACTCTGTCGTATATGATTCTGATATAGGTAAGCTTTTGGTGGCGGCCTATCCGGAACGTATCGCGCAGCAAATTGAAAAACACAATGAGAGGTACAAGCTAGCCAACGGAAGAATCGTAAAGTTACCACAACACGACCCGCTCCAGCGCGAAACATGGTTGTGTGTTGCTCATCTTGATTTAGGTAAGGGTGAGGGTAAAATATTTTTAGCGGCAGTAGTTCATCTCTCTGACTTAAAAGCATTAGCGCAGGAAAAAGAAATTGTTCGTTGGGATGATGAACGTGAGATGGTTATTGGCTCAGTTGAAAATCAAATTGGAAACTTAGTATTGGAAAGGAGAATTTCCATAAAAATTTCAGATGAAACCAGGATAAAAATTTTGTGCGATGTAATCCGATCAAAAGGATTGAAGATGCTTGGATGGAGTGAGGATCAGCAAGCATGGCAGGCTCGCGTAGCGAGTTTACGAACATGGCGACCAGATGAAGGCTGGCCAGATGTATCTGACGAAAAATTGTTAGAATCAATTAATGTCTGGCTCCCACCTTTTTTAAATTCAATTTCAAAACAAAGCGAATTGCAAAAACTTGATTTGAATGTAATTCTTAATTCTATTTTGTCCTGGGAGCTAAACAGCCGATTAGACGCACTCGCTCCATCACGCTTAAAGGTACCCAGTGGATCAATGATTCAACTGAATTATTTGGTTGATGGAAGTTCGCTGATAATGGAAGTAAGGTTACAAGAGATGTTTGGGCTTTTAGAAACCCCTGCCGTTAACGAAGGAAGAAACAAGGTAACACTCCACTTACTTTCACCCGGCTATAAACCGGTACAGGTAACACAAGACTTAAAAAGTTTTTGGCAAACTACCTATCATGAAGTTCGAAAAACATTGCGCATGCGTTACCCGCGACATCATTGGCCGGAAGATCCGTGGACAGCCGAGGCAGTAAGAGGCGCGAAGAAGAGAGTTTGAAACACCTTTCAAATTTCAATTTCTGTATTAGGCCAAGCATAATTTTTTAAAGAGATGTTTTATTATGTGTGTTTTTAACACATCTTGTTTGAAGTGTGAAATAAAAAAAATATCAATGAATTTAATATGTCTGAGCCAATGCAAAACAATATGTCAAAAGAATCTGTTATAATTGAATAAAATAAATGTCATGAAGTATTCAATAGCTTTTCTCTTGCTTGTATTTTGTTCAGTTACCTGGTTTGGTTGTGGAAGTGATCCAAAGCCAAAAATTGAACCTTCTAATCTTGTTGTCGAAAAGACCATTAGTATTGATGGATCAGGACTTGCGGAATTTATGGCAACAGCAGATGACGCGGTAAAATTTCAATATTCATTTGGCGATGGAACCTCGCTCCAGAATTCAACTGATGGAGCGGCATCTCATAATTATATAAATTCAGGAACTTATAATGTTAAGGTTTTTGCGTTCTCGATTGATGATCTTTCCATTGATAAAACAATATCGGTTACAATTGAAGTAGACGAACCAGAAATTTCTGATGAAGGATATTCAACACCGGAGAGTTATAATAACATGTCGTTGGTTTGGCAGGATGAGTTCAACGGCAGCGCACTAAATTTAGAAGACTGGACTTATGAAATAGGAAATGGATCGGGGGGTTGGGGTAACAACGAACTCCAATATTATACGAATGCAAACACGATAATGCAAGATGGATACCTTACCATTAAAGCGAAAAAGGAAACTATGGGTGGCTACAACTACACATCCTCCCGCATTATTACGAAGGGTAAGCAGGAATTTAAGTATGGTCGCATTGATATTCGCGCTATCCTCCCGAAAGGACAAGGTATATGGCCGGCATTGTGGATGCTTGGTTCAAACATTTCTACGGTGGGTTGGCCTAAGTGTGGTGAGATCGATATTATGGAAATGATTGGAGGAGGCGCAAATAGGGATAACAGAGTATACGGCACTGTCCATTGGGATAATGCCGGGGCGTACGCTTCTTATGGCGGAAATAAAACGTTGAGTGAAGGAATATTTGCAGACAAGTTTCATGTCTTTTCCATTGTATGGAATGAAGAAGAAATTATTTGGTATCTGGATGATGTTCAATATCATGTAATCAGTTTAGAACCAGCAGAATTGAGCGAATTCAAAAGCGATTACTTCGTTATTTTCAACGTTGCGGTGGGCGGCAATTGGCCAGGAGCTCCTGATGCAACGCTTATTTTTCCCCAACGCATGATCGTAGATTATATTCGTGTGTTTCAACCAGAATAGATTATCGCCTGGATCAGATATAAATGGAATTTTCCTGTAGGATAAAGCCCAATGTACAACATACATTGGGCTTTATCCTTTTGATCAGAACCATCGCAGAAATTTGAATCCCACCTCTGGCTCTAGCGCTTACAAAAACACCTAAGCACTTAAAATCTCATTACACTTTCTTTCATTTACATACACCAGAAATCCTTTTATAGAATTCATGTTCATTGATTTGAGAATGTGTATGTAATTCTTTATTTGTTCTTCATCTTTTTTCGAGGGAATACCTGTTTTGTAATCGATCAGTATCGCATGTCCATCTTTAATCGTGAGTCGATCAATTCTTTTTTCTGAACCATCCGGGAGAAGTAATGCGGCCTCTGCTTTTAGAGTTGAGCCCTCACTAAACGAAACGTGCAAGGAAGGGTGATTGATAATCCATTGTACGGTTTCAATAATGCTTTGCTTTTCGCTTTCGCGAATTAATCCTTCATCGATGGCCTGATGAATAACATGTGCTGAATCTTCTGCAACGTGTATACGCGAAAGTAACGTGTGAAGAAAAATACCTTCGTTGATTTTTTTACGCTTCTCTGAAATAGTAAAGAAATCTCCACCTTGCCTTCGTACCTGAAGCCGATCCCGCCAAGGTGTTACCGGATATTTTTTAAGTACAATTGACTCCGTTTGCTTTTTTTGTTCCATGCCCAATACTTCTATTTCACCGCGCTGAAATGAATTACTTTCATTTGTCCATTCACTGTTCAGAGACTCACTGTCTTCAATGGCTTGTTTAACAAGCTGTCCAACATGAGATAGTGTTTTTGTTTTAGATACTGGAGAATGGGCAATCAATCCTTCTTCAGCACGTGTGAAGGCCACATATAATAGGTTAAGATTATCAAGGTAAATACGCTGCCGTTCTTTCTGATAATATTCTTTGAAATATGTTTCTTCTAACGCCTGAGTATATTTTATTGGAACGTATCCCGCATCTTTAAACAATGCTTCATCTGTTTTGCACCATAACATCGGTGATTTGCTTCCCTGATGATTTAGTTCCCAATCTAAAAAAGGAATAATAACATATTTGAACTGCAGGCCTTTCGATTTATGTATGGTAATAATTTGTGCCGCATTTATTCCACCGGCAACTTGTATTGATTTTTTATGTTTGTTATCCTCCCACCAAACCAAGAATGAAGAAAGATCACTTCGTTCGCGTTGAGAAAATTCGAGTATTAAATCCTGGAAGGCTTGCAGGTACGCAATTTCTAAATTCAATTCACCAAGCCTGAAAATATAAATCAGGTTCTCAACAAGTTCCAGTAAAGGTAAAGCACTGAGTACTTGTTGTTGCTGTACGAATGACGGTGGAACTAGTTTTTCGAAGTGTACAGTATGGCTTTTTAAAAATATTTCATGATAGTTAGGAAAGGCATTTGGCTGCCACATCTTTTGATATTCATATGCTAAATGTGCGCGTGCTATTCGATTTGACTCATCATCAATTAAGCGCAGGGCATTAATCAATACTAAAATGGAAGATGCCTGATCGAGTCGTAAAGATTCGTTTGAAACAACATCATATTGAAAATTCGGTTTCGCAATTGGCGAGGAGCGAAACGCCATAAAGTGTTGCGCAATTTTTTGGCCTTCTTTATTGTCGCGAACGAGAAAGGCAATGTCTTTTAGCGCTACTTTTTTTTCTTGAAGCTCCTCCATTATGGCAGGAAGTCTTGACAATGAAAGTTCAGCAAACTTCATTGTTTCGTCATTCACGTCTTGTATTGAAATATCAGCAGATAGAAAATCAATTTTAATGTACCCCTTGTCTTTGAATTTAAAATTCTTCTGTGCCACATCTTCGTAAACCTGTTGTGGAAAAGATGTTCCAATTGCGGATGAAATTATTTTTGAGGCTGTGGAAAATATCGCATTATTGAAGTTTACTAAATTTTCTGCACTACGATAGTTTGTATCCAATGGAAAGGTATCCATCATTAATTCGCCCACATCACTTTTTACTTTTTCCTGGAGAATATTTAAATCGCCACCACGCCAACGGTAAATGGATTGTTTAATATCACCAACAATCAGACTCTTGTAATTTTGGGATACGCCATTTCGGATTAGCGGCAAAATATTCCTCCATTGAAAATCGGAAGTATCCTGAAATTCATCCACCAGAAAATGACGATAGAATGAACCCACCTTTTCATATATGAACGAAGCTTCTTGTTCGTCCATTAGTTTATTTAGAAAACGTGGAGCATCCGATAGTAACATCATGTTGTTATCGGAAAGGTATTTTCTTAATGTCCTTGAAATATCAGAAAGCAAACCAAATGAGTATAGATTTTTCAGTGCTTGCTCAGCTGAGTGGTAAGCTTCAAGATGTTCTTCAATGTATTGAACGATACTGGTGAGTTGTGCATGCCAGCCTTGTTCAGCAAGTGATCGGATTAATTTTTTATCGGCTTTAGCTCCGGCCCATTTGTCGGTATCGTCTAATCCTTTTCGAACCCATGCACCAGGTAATGCAATTTTCCCATCTGATAAATTGGTTACATAAACGTAGATGCTGCCGTTTGTTCCATAATAAAAATCAGACACCGCTAATTGCTGTGCGTGAAATTCATCTAATAGTCTTTTAGCGTCTGCTCCAATTCTCTTCTTTGCAGAATTTACCGCCAGTTGAAGTTGTTGTTTAAAGTCTTTGAAGAAAGTACGATTGCTGGTTACCGCTAACACATCATCTTCAATGGCCTTAAATTCCTCTTTAAAAATCTCGTTCGAGAAGTTAAGCAGCGCGGATCGCACATCCCAATCCTGACCTTCTTCTAACCGATCCAATGAAAAATCCATTACCCATCCTCGAAGTTCTTTATTGTCAGTCAGCTCTTCCATCAACAAGTCGATCACTTCTTCCAACACCAATGTATTGTCAATCTCTAATCGGAAATTTCCAAGTAACCCGGTCTCGCGTGTGAATGAACGAATGATGCGTTGAAAAAATGCATCAATAGTGCTGATAGAAAATTGTGAATAGTGATGAAGAATGAGTGAAAGAACTTCTTTGCTTCTTTTCTTCATTAATGCCGCACCGAATGGAAAACCTTCTGCTTCATATTCGGCAAGAATCTCGTTTGATAAATCTTCGCTTTTGCCTTCAGAAAAATCATTGAGATAAAAGATGATGCGATCTTTCATCTCTTGTGTACTCTTGTTGGTGAAGGTCATCGCCAAAATGAACCGATAATATTCCGGGTACCGAAGCGCTAGTTTGAGATACTCTTTGGCAAGGGTTCTGGTTTTACCCGAGCCGGCAGAAGAGCGATAGATGTTAAATGGTTTGGTCAAACGACTTTACTTTATGCATTACGATTTACGATTTTTTTTTGAGTTAAGCTGATAAATCGCACCTCCTACTGCGTAAATCATACACGAATATTTATTACCTTCATGTAATTCTCTATATGCGAAAACTCTACTTATTAGCACCCAATATATTCTATTCTTTCCCGGTTCAACTGTTGATTAACAACTTCAGGCGCAACCATGTCCTCATGCTTTGTTGGATCATTTTGTTTGCGATGATTACAGGTAATTTTGGTAAGTATCTGGGCATTCCATATCTCTTTCTGGATCCGGAGTATATGAACGAAGTAAACTTTACAAGTTTCTTCATCATGGGTGCTGTTACAGCGGGATTTATTGTGGCATTTCATATAACCTCTTACATTACTGATGGACATCGGTTCTCTTTTATTGGCGCGCTATCCAGACCGTTTACCAAGTTTGTGGTTAATAACAGTATTATTCCGCTTGCATACCTAATAACATATGTGTATCAGATAGTCGGGTTTCAGGTAAACAATCAATACACTACAGGATCGGCTTTGCGCTGGAATTTGTTTGGCCTGTTTTGTGGGTTTGTTTTCATGACCCTTATCTTCTTCATCTATTTCTGGCTAACCAACAAGGATATTTTTAAATACGTTATCTGCCGGATTGATGAAAAAATTAAAGAAAAAGTAAAAGTTACCAGAGCCAGTGCCATGTCTAAATTAGATATTGCCCGAAAGCACCAGGTGCATGTTGATAATTACATTGATTATGATTTTAAGGTTAAGAAAATAGAAGACAATAGTTTCTATGATAAAGAAATGATTTTGAAAGTATTCGATCAGAATCATTTTAATTTAGTAATCATCGAACTTTTCATTTTTGCTGCACTTTTGGTGCTCGGTATTTTTAAAGACTATCCAGCGTTTCAACTTCCAGCGGCATCAAGTTGTGTCATCTTTCTCACTGTATTTGTAATGTTGTCTGGGGCATTCTCATATTGGTTTGGCGAATGGTCAGCGACCATTGCGCTTATTCTTTTTTTAATTGTCAACTATATGGTTGGGAAGGATTATTTATCCAGACCATACGAGGCGTTTGGGTTGGACTACCTTCAACCACCAGCAGATTATTCTGTTAAAAATTTTCAGTTGCTGAATGATAGTGCAGCTATTCAATATGACAAGCGCGCTACATTGGTGATGTTAGAGAACTGGAGAAAAAAATTTCCAGCGGATAGAAAACCTAAAATAGTTTTTTTGTGTGCAAGTGGAGGAGGTAAAAGGGCTTCGTTATGGACACTCACGGCCTTACAGACTGCTGATAGTCTAACGAGCAACAAACTTTTTGAAAGCAGTGTATTAATTACAGGTGCCTCTGGTGGATTGATTGGCGCCAGTTATTATCGCGAATTGAAGCTGCAAAGTCTTAGTGACCCAAAAGTTAATCCATATGCTTCTGTTCATCGAGATAAAATATCCACTGACAATTTGAATCCACTCATATTTAGTTTACTGGCAAACGATATTTTTGTTGGCTTTACTAAGTATGAGTACAATGGTCTTTATTATTATCGCGACAGGAGTTACACCTTTGAAGATCAGTTGAATATAATTACAGAAGGATTGCTCGATAAACCTATTCGTGCTTACGATAGTGCAGAGCTTAGTGGCAGCATACCTATGATAATTCTGACTCCAACCGTTGTTAACGATGGAAGAAAACTTTACATCGCTGCAAGACCAGTTTCATTTATGAATTATGAAATTTTAGAATTTCCATCCTATGGTCAGACGAAATTTAGTGGCGTTGATTTTCAACGACTTTTTGGAGAACACCAGGGAGGTAATTTGAGGTTTCTGTCGGCACTTCGTATGAGTGCTACCTTTCCCTACATTACACCCAACACAACCTTACCAACGCAGCCTCCTATTCAAATTATGGATGCAGGTATCTCTGATAATTTTGGTCTTTCAGATGCAGTGCGTTTTGTGTATGCTTATAAAGACTGGATTGCAGAAAATACAGATGGCATTGTTTTTCTTTCGATTCGGGATTCACCCAAGTTAGCAACAATAACACCGAAGACTGAGCAAACTATTATGGATAACATTACACAACCCATTAGCAGTGTCTATAATAATTTTGAAAACTTTCAGGATATCACGAGTGACATGCTTATTGGCCATGCTAAATCCTGGTTTAAAGGAAATATTGATCGAGTAGATATTCAATATCAGGCCGAAGGCTATGTTTCGATTTTGCAGAAGATGGATAGCATTCGACAGAACAGCGCTCGGGCATCGTTGAGTTGGCGATTGACAAAGCGCGAGAAATACGGCATTATTGAGAATATAAATTCAGAAACGAACCAACAACAAATTCAAAGATTGAAAATTCTTTTAGAAAATAATTGAAACGAAGGTGAGAAGTGTGGGTATTATTTTCGGGCTCTTATTTTTTTCCTTTGCAGGATTGGCGCAGCAAAGTGATCAGTTGGCAGTGGATAGCCTTGAGCGTGTTTTGTCAGGAAACAAAGACAGTGCTTCACAGTTCTCAACTTTAATCCAACTCGCTAACCATTATTACAACATCGATTTAAAAAAATCACTTCAGTATGGCCAGGACGCGCTTACTATTGCTCACCTGCATCAAGATGATGAAGAACTTAATCTTACCTATAACATTTTAAGACGTGTACATAGAAGGCTGGGCAATTTCACAATGGCCATAGAGTACACAGTGGAAAATCTTCGATACGCTGAAATAAAAAAAGATACCTTCGAGATCCTGGACTCCTATTCTTCGCTCGGAAACATTTATTCTAGTATTGAAAATTTTCCAGAAGCGCATAGAAACTTGAACATGGCATATAAACTTGGAAAAGAAATTAATGCCGTAAATCTTTCGAGTACTATGAACTTTATCGGGCGTTCATTTGCCAAAATGGGGCGGTACGACAGTGCCCGGCATTGGATTAGCGAAGCACTAAAACGTGAGTTGGAGTTTCCACAGGGCGAGTACACCATTTCGTACATATACAATAATTTGGCAGAAGTTTATTTCCTTGAACAAAAGTATGATGATGCACAGATGTATTATGCGTTGTCGATGAATTTACCCGAAGATAGAAGAAGCGAGTTTGGGATGACCTTTACACTAAATGGATTAGCGAGAATTTATCTTAAGCAAAAAAAATATCAAAAGGCCACTGAAGTAATACTAAAAAGCTTGGGAATTTCGAAGCGGAATGCCTATCGCGATAAATCGAAAGAAGCTTACGGTATTTTGTATGAAGTTTATGAGGCGCAAAACGATTATAAGAACGCGCTCTATTACTATAAGCAGTTTAATCTTTATCAGGATAGTATTTTCAGTGATGATAATGTCAAATTCATTGCAAACTTAAAGATTAACTACGAGACGGAAAGAGTGCAGAGCGAGAATGAGATCTTAAGAAAAGATGCTGAATTAAAGGATGCCCGAATTAATGAGCAACGATCCGTTACCATGGGATCAATAGTGACCATCCTTTCGTTAGTAATTTTGTTGATTATCCTATACTTGAATTTCCATCAAAAAAGAAAAACCAACATCTTTCTTTCCTCTTCGAATGACAACCTCGAAAAAGTTGTGAATGAAAGAACTCGAGAATTGACCAATACGAATACAGAACTGATCCGTCAGAATAATCAACTCGAACAATTCGGGTACATTATTGCACACAATCTCCGATCGCCTGTAGCAAGGATACTGGGACTTACAAACATTATCAACAGCAATCATTTTGAAATGCCCCGTGATAAAGTTGTTGTTGATAAAATAGAGCACTCTGCTCTTGATTTAGATACCATCATACATGATTTGAATTCAATACTGGATATTCGAAAAGGTGTAAACCATTCTTTCGAATTGGTTTACCTTGATGATCGTTTGGAAAAAGTAAAGAGTATTTTGAAGGATAAGATTCAGGAATCAAATGCAATACTTGAAATTCATCTTCAGGTAAATGAATGTTATGCCATTCCCGCTTACATTGAAAGTATTTTATACAATTTAATTAGTAATGCAATTAAGTACAGACATCGGGATCGGGTTGTGGAAATAAAGGTAGAGTCGTTCAGCAAGAATGATACATTAAATCTTCTGATAAAAGACAACGGACTTGGAATTGACTTATCCCGAATGCGCGAGAAGGTCTTTTCCATGTACCAACGATTCCACGATCATGTTGAAGGAAAGGGTATTGGTTTATTTCTTGTAAAGACTCAGGTTGAAGCATTGAATGGAACAATAGATATTGAAAGTGAGGTAAATGAAGGGACTACCTTTCATATTGTTTTTCCAATGAAGAAGTAGGCCTCATCGAATCTCTCTAAAGTAAATGGATTTGTAAATGTGTCACTTTCACATCCCCATCATTACAAACGCACCCCAAAAGTAAGGATTTTTATATTTTGTTATTAACTGGAGTTGAGCCTGCTTAAATGCTTTTTGTTTATTCCCCAGTTTAATCCAATTCGTATAAAAACTGGTCATGAGTTGTTGCGTTGCCGCGTCATCTACTTTCCATAAACTCATGATCATTGCATCAGCGCCCGCTACTAAAAAGGCACGTTGCAAACCGTAGACTCCTTCACCTGCTTTAATGTCTCCAAGCCCCGTTTCACAGGCGCTAAGGACAATTAGATCTGTGCCCTCCAGGTTTAAATTCATGGCTTCATATGCTGTAAGAATTCCATTGTCATTGCTTTCTAAATTTGGTGTACGCTTTCCACTAACCGTGCTTGCTGCTCCAGCCAATAATATTCCAGATCGTAACAAGGGATTGTTGTTAGCATTCTCCACATTAATTCCATATGCTGAAGTCTTGTCCTCTGTATCCGGTAAAAAATATCCGTGCGTTGCGATGTGAACCAACGCTGGTGCTTTAATAGATTTTAGATTCGCTTCAGTTGCAGTCTTCTGCATGTATTGTGTTACTTGATAACCGGAGGCTTTTAATAGTTTGGCAATTCCGTCAACTTCAACCTTTGTTCCGGGTAGAGGCGAAACATTTCCCTGACCATAATCTGGAAAACCGAGAAGCATTACATTCTTTTTGGGCGCTACTTTCTTTTTAGTTTTCAATGCAATTAAATCTTTTGAGTTGCCAAGGATTATTAGATCGTATCGATTAATTACGTAGTCCGCTTCAGGTTTCTTAAGAGTGTTTAAATTGATTTGGTTATACACACCATCCGGTGAAATGTATATGATCTTCTTTCCTTTTAGTTCAGGTTCAATTCGTGCCCAGTACTGATCGTAGGAATATTCGTCTGTTATCTTTTGTTGAATGGCATTGCGATAGAATTTTGAATAGCGTGTTTCCAGTTGAAGTCCATTGTCAAGTACAACAAGTTTAGGTATCTCATTACCTTTTGTGAGTACCATGGCAAGGTATTGGGAATCTTTTGTGAAATCCTGATCGTACTTATGCATTCGAATAATTTCAACGACAGCTTCTGATTCTATAAGTAAATTTTTAATTTGGGTGTATGATATTTTTTTGGCTGAATATCCAGCCGAAAAATCAACAGAGCGTTCAGATAATTTTTTCTCCATGTTGTTTGTGGAACGTTCTAACGAGTCGATGTTGATTTTTTGTTCTTTTAATTCACCTTTCGTGTAAGCATAGAGGCGTGCCAACGTTTCTTTTTGATCAAGCCAGAGAGCGTAGTCTTTAATAAGCTGTACATCTTTACTGGCAGCAATACTTTGTTTTACCTTATTCGTTGAGTTTAGCAACAACGCTTTTGTGGCAACCTGATAATCATATAAATCCTGAACGATGTATTGATTCTCTATGCTGGCCTCCATTGCGAAATTGTAAAATCGTTGAAAACGAGGTGAGAGCACATCCCAGTATTTTGTTTTCTCTGCCTCGCTCATGGGCGGAAAGTAATTGGTGATAAAATCAAGTGACTTATTCATTACCTGTCGGTATAGAGCCTCTGCGGTGCTAAATGCCTTTTTCTTCCAGTGAAGAATAGCAAGATCTTCCTGCGATTGTACATAGACAGGATGATTTTTCCCTAGCGTTGTTTCGCGAACCATCAATGCTTTATCTAATAATGGTTCGGCCTCTGCATAACGCGCTTTGTAACGGTAGAAATTTCCAAGATCGCTCACCGATTTAGCATAGGCAGGATGATCTTCATTAAAATTTGACTTGTAAATACCAGCTGACCGTTTTAGCAACTCTTCCACTTTATCTTCTTTTCCCATCATCCTGTAAAGCGCAGCCTGGTTATTTAACATACTGGCGTAATCCGGATTGTTTTTACCTAATCGTTTTTCCATGCCAAGGTAGATTGTTTCGGCCTCCGAATATTTCCCTTCTTGCTTATAGAGCAATGCCAGGTTGCTCAAAAACTTCAAATGATTGTTTGATTTTGAACTTTGTAATTTTTCAGCCACAGCAATGGCTTCTTTTAATATTTTCTCGGCCTCATCATACCGACCAATAGTTTGAAAAAGCATAGCTTCATTATTCAGAACGATAGCATAAGGCATGGCCTGTTGCAAAGCATTATTGCGCATGATAGCAAGTGTCGATTCAAAATCTTTCTCCGCTTCATTGTATTGCGCAAGATTATATTTCAGCACACCGTAATTGTTTAGGGATGCAGCAAGACCAATGCTTTCTTCACCAAATTTTGCTTTACGAAGTTCGAGTGCCTTCGCTGTAAATTCTTCTGCCTGTGTAAACCTACCCATTGTGGCGTAAAGCAACCCTTCATTCGAAATGGTTTTGATATAATCAAGGTCATCTGTAAGACTGGCTTGTTCAAACGCTTTCTTTGCACTAATGTATTTTTTCTCGGCCATCGAGAATTTTTGATTGGCGTATAATAATTCGCCTAACTGTAGACTACCACGCGCACGGTCTTCATCCGTGAAATCGGCATTCTTGTAAATCGATGATCCAACATTTACAATGGACGTTGCTTGAGCACTAATTTCTCCTTTCTCTTTAATATCGAAGAACCCTGAATTATCGCTTAACAGAATAGCATAATCAAAATCAGTTGAATCAAATGCTGCGCGTGCCTTATCAATTTCTTTAAAAGCATTACCCAAAGCCTTATCACGATTTTCTTTTGTATTTAAACCCTTGGCTTTATTAACAGCAGAATTTTTTAAATCTTTTAGTATCTGGGCTTCTGAAGAAATATGGAAAATAAGAAGCAGAAAGACCAGACCATACCCAATACCTTTCATCTCGTTTGTGTTTATTAATCAAAGTTAATGATCTGAATGAAACATAAGGATGATTTTTTTCTCAGATTATCCTGATATTGCATCAAACAACTTCATGGATTTTTCAGATC
>Ga0116156_10001324_pt1 | contig 24308 bp, 16 predicted proteins | sample AD_UKC045_MetaG_FD_89891 | JGI IMG/M metagenome (GOLD analysis project Ga0116156, IMG submission 89891) | Active sludge microbial communities of municipal wastewater-treating anaerobic digesters from USA - AD_UKC045_MetaG | ecosystem: Engineered > Bioreactor > Anaerobic > Digestate | place: USA... | reverse complement strand
TCTGGCAAGCAGAATCGCTTTGGCCAAAAAGGGATGTCCGCTGCGGTATGCCCCGTTGGAGTTCAAGCGGCCACGATAAAGGTATGCATGACAGCGAGTTTGCGGGCCGCTTGGACTTCAACCAGCACACCGAAGGACGATACGCTGCGGTATACCCCGTTGGAGTTCAAGCGGCCACGATAAAGGTATGCATGACAGCGAGTTTGCGGGCCGCTTGGACTTCAACCAGCACACCGAAGGACGATACGCTCTTCGAAGTACTGCACGCAAGTCCAAAGCCCAGTCAGGTATAGAGATGAATTTATAAGCTGTCCAGGGGCTTTGAACCCCAAGACGGCCAAGGTGGTATTTATTTCACAAGCTCTATAGATGCTTCTCCACATCCACCACCGGAGAATCCGCTTCTGTATTGAACTCAAAACCCTGTTTACGGAACACATTGAGCATGCGATGGTTGGTGGCATTGGTCTGAGCAACCACCCGTTTGAGGTCCCAGCGCTGAGAGATTTCCATGCAAAACTCCGTGAGAATGGAGCCCAAACGCTTGTTCTGCCAGGCGTCCGTCACCAGCACGGCATATTCCACGCTGGAGTGGTCCGGATCGGCCACCAGGCGTCCCACTCCCACCAGCTTTTTGGCGCCTTCCACCATGGTTTCCGCCACGATGGCAATTTCGCGGTCGTAATCGATGAAGCAGTAACGCACCGCGGCGGTGTGGGAATCCCAGTTGAAGAAATAGCGGAAGCGCTCGTAAATGGTATCTTTGGAACAGCTGCCCAGCATGTCCAGCCAGAGGGGTTCGTCTTCAGGTTTGATGGGCCTCAGGATCACTTCGCTGCCGTCGCTGAGCTTGCAGACGCGGGTATATTCCTCGGGATAAGGTCTGAGGGCCAGATGCGAGTAGTGACCGTCGTCCCGGCGATTGTTATCTACCACGACCCTGCAGTCCAGGGCCACAGCTCCCTGCTTGGATACCAGGAGGGGATTGATGTCCAGCTCTGTGATCTGAGGATAATCTGCGGCCAGATAGGAAAGCCGGATCAGCACTTCCACCAGGGCGTCCATGTCGACGGCTGGCTTGCCGCGGTAACCTCTGAGGAGAGGATGAATCTGCAGGCCTTCCAGCATCCTGCGGGCCAGCTTTTCATTGAGGGGAGGCAGCTCCAAAGCCTTGTCCCTGAAGAGCTCGGCATAGATGCCACCCATGCCAGCCATCAAAACCGTCCCAAACACGGGGTCCTGCTTGATGCCCAGGATCAGCTCCACGCCGTCTTTGGTTTCGATCATGGGCTGCACCGTCACGCCCTCTATCCTGGCCTGGGAATTGTAGGCCCGGGCGTTGGCGACGATCTGGTCAAATGCTTCCCGCACAGCGGCTTCAGTGCCGATGTTCAGCATCACTCCCCCGGCATCAGTCTTATGAGAAATATCGGGGGATAACACCTTCAGGACTACCGGATAGCCCATTTCAGCGGCAAGCTTGACTGCTTCCTCGGAAGTGGAAGCGGGACGGGGTCTGGCCGTGGCCACACCATAGGTTTCCAGGAGCTGTTTGGAGAGCTCTTCGCCCAGGATCTTGTTGTCCTGATTGAGAATAGACTCAAACTCAGTCTTGAACTGATGACGGTCGATGGCAAACTCCACCGGCACGTCTTTGGGGGTCTCATAGAGGGCTTTGAGGTTACGGGAATAGGCCACCAGGGTCATAAACGCGCCGATTGCCTGTTCGGGGGTCGCGTAGGCCGGAATGCCCGCTTCGGAGAGGATGTCGATGCCTTCCTTCATGCTTTTACCACCTATCCAGGCGGCCAGGATGGGCTTTTTGGCTGTGGCGGCCAGGGTGGCGATTTCGCGGGCCGTGCCGCTGGGATTGGTCATCGACTGCGGCGTCAGGATCACCAGGATGGCATCCACTCCGGGATCGGCCATCACAATGCCGACGGCCTTGGAGACCCGTTTGGGACGCGCGTCTCCCAAAACGTCCACGGGATTGCCGTGCGACCAGAAGTCCGGCAGTTCCAGATTGAGCTGGGCGATGGTGTTATCTGCCAGTTTGGCCAGCTCGCCCTTGGCCTCGATCAGGACGTCCGTGGCCATCACTCCAGGGCCTCCGGCATTGGTAACAATGGCCAGACGAGCTCCCGCTGGCACCTTTTTGCGGCCGATCAGTTCCACCACGTTGAAGATCTTGCCGATGTCATAAACCCTTGCAATGCCGGCTCGTTGGAAGGCCGCGTCATAGACGTCGTCCGCGGAAGCCAGAGCTCCGGTGTGAGAGGCCGCCACTTCTGCCGATTCCGGAAAACGGCCTGCCTTGTAAGCGATGATGGGCTTGCTGAGCGCGAAAGACCTCGCGGCGGTCATAAACCTGCGGGCATCGGCAATCGATTCTATATAGAGGATGATGGATTCGGTGCTCTCGTCTTCACCCAGGTAGTCGATAATGTCGCCAAAATCCACGTCCATGGTGTTGCCGATCGAGATAAAGTATGAAAAGCCAATCTTTTCCTCGATCGCCCAGTCCAACACGGCCGTGCAGAGCGCTCCGGATTGAGACACGAAAGCGATGTTGCCCTTGCGGGGCATACCTTCCGCGAAACTCACGTTAAGATTCTGGCTGGGAGAGATATAGCCCAGGCAGTTGGGCCCCATGATCCGCATGCCGTCATAACGCTGGCAGAGATCTCTCACCTCAGCTTCCAGAGCGGCACCTTCTGCCCCCACTTCTTTGAAACCGGCCGATACGATGATGATGCCGTGGATGCCCCTCTCTCCACACTGGCGCACATATTCCGGCACGGCCTGAGGAGCGGAACAGATGATAGCCAGATCGGGCAGTTTGGGCAAGGAGGCCAGATCGGGATAGGCCTGGATCCCTGAAACGGATTCCAAATCGGGATTCACGGGATACACTACTCCCTTGAAACCACCGCTCACCAGGTTGCTGAGGATCTTGCCTCCCACGCTTTTGGGGTTCATACCGATGCCCAGCATGGCTACGCGCTTGGGCTTGAAGATGTTGTCCAGGTTGTGGATATTCACGTCATCACCTCTGAAGATACTTATTAAGGGCAGTTTATCTGCGCGCGCTTTCAGGTCAAGCATTTTCCCGCCCGGCTATACTCAAGATATTGAGGCTTAGAAGAGAAATATAGTTTTTTCGGCGTATGTGGAACAAACATTGCTCACTTACCATGCATGCATCGAATAAGGAGAACATCATGAAAAAGAACCTCTTAGCGATAGCCGTGGTATTGCTCGCCGTAACAGGTTTGCTGGCGGAAGCATTCAGCATCCGTCAGGCCTTTAACCTGAGATGGGAAGGCCAGTATCTCAGCCTGGCCGATGACCAGAAACTGGTCTTTTGGACAGATACCCCCTCTGGACACAGGGACGTGTTTGCCCAAAAGATCGGCAGCCAGGGACAGGCCCTGTGGACAGGACCACGGTCTGTGGTGGACCATGAAAACGACCAGGTGCTTCTGTCTGTGGTCAATGCCTCGGATGGCAACCTCATCCTCCTCAGCGGTGAGCTTGAGATCGATCAGATCTGGCAGCTGAGCCTGCAGAAGATCGATCCCGAAGGCCAGAAACTCTGGGGTCCCAGCGGGATCACGATTCCGGCTCCGGAACATGACGTCGGCAAGGCCATGCTGTTGCCCAACCAGGTGGGCGGTGCCTTTATTATCTTTCAGGATTGGTTTCAACCGATCGTCTGGGGCCAGAGCCTCAGCTCCAGCGGTCAGCCTCTCTGGGGCCAGATTTATCAGGAGCTTTACAGCCTCCCGCTGGACGCTTTCCTCAACATCAAACAGGTCATATCCGATGGCAGCGGTGGCTTAATCGTCTGTGTCGATCGTGAACATGCTGGCATCTCAGCTACTTACTTAACCCGCTTTTCATCTTTGGGGACGGTGTTTGGCAACAATCCTCTGGTGGACCTGGACAGCCTGCCCTCCCCGCTTTACAATATCCAGGCGTGCCCTTCGGGAGATATTTTGCTCTACAATACTGAACACCCCGTAGACAGTGAGTTCTGGCAGTGCAAGATCGACAACGGGGGACAGATCATCCAGGCACCAGTCTTCTTTAACCTGCCCATCAACAATTATCCTCAGATCCCGCCCGTCATGAAAGCCACTCCTGATGGAGGATCGCTGCTCTGCTATTCATTTGAAGTGGGAAATCAGCAGACGCTCTACGCCCAGAAGTTCAATCCCCAGCTTCAGATGCAGTGGCCATATCCAGGCTTGGAGATAGGCTCCGGCAGCGTGGTTGGATTCAGGAACCTGGATTTTTGCGTCACAGCATCAGGAGCGGCCTGGATCACCTGGATTGAAGGCTCCGCCGATATTGAACAGGAACTTGCCAAAGCGCAATACATCAGCCCGGACGGATCACTGCCCTGGAGCGTGAATGGCCTCGCGGTGGGGTTGTCTGCCTACTATCATGTCCGCCCTCTGTCCATTCCCCTTTCCGATCGCGGCTTGTTCTTGTGGTTCAACCGATTGAACGGCATGGACGGTCTGAACCGCCAGGTCCTCACCAGCGGTGGCAATCCCATTTTGCCAAACGGAGGAGAAGCCCTGATCTCCAGACGGGCGGGTAGCGCAGAGTTGAATGAATGCCTGGCCCTGGATAATCACTATGTGACTGTCTGGGATGACGTTCGCGACTCTCAGAAAATCTATTACCAGGTGCTGGACACCAATCTGCAGGCCCTCTTGCCGGAAGGAGGCCAGGCGCTCAATCCAGACACGACCAACGAGGAATTCATCCGGGCCGTTGCCAAAACTCCCTGGAACAGCGTGGTTATCGTCTATATAAATCGCGTCAGCTCAACCGTCTTTGAATGTTATCTGCAGGAAATCAATGCCAGTGGCGGCAGAGTCTATCCCGGTCTGGGCATTCCGCTCCCCGGCAGCATAGACATCGACCCCAGTTCCCTGAGCTTTGATGCCGGCAGCATATACCTCGGCTGGATTGGATACGACGGCGTAAGCAGCTTCCAGCTCTGGGGCCAGAGGATCAGCAACGGCCTCAAGCAGTGGGGTGAGGCCGGACGCGTGATCGTGGACCTTCCGGCCAATTGCTTTGCCTCCTTTGATGCCGTGCAGGCACCCTACTATCTGTGGCGCCTGGAGGACTACAACCAGAACGAGGTGCTGTGCCTGGCCCTCAAGGTGGACCAGGACGGCAATCCCGCTCCCGGCTGGGACGCGGGAGGCCTGAACCTCATCACCGATACGGGTTTCTACAACCGCTCTCTGCAACATAGCGGTCACCTCGACGAAGATTTGGTGGCCTTTATCAAGCTCGACAGCCTCAATTCCCACACCCTGAGGGCACAAAGGATCAGCGCTTCAGGCACCAGGATCTGGACCGACAGCGGCGTCAGTATTTTCACAGACACCAATCCGGGCACCCTCTACGACGCCGTCTATGACGACCAGATTGGCTTTGTGTATGACACCCCGGAGATTGGGCACTTTCAGCTCAGGTTTCAGATGCTCAGCCCGACCGGGCAGCTCCTGCTCCCTCAGGCCACGCTGCTGGATCCCGATTCCAGCCAGTCTTACATCGCCAACCTGCTTCGCTTTGAGGATAACTCCTGGCTTTGCTCCTGGAGCGACATCGACAGCGAGGGATGGGCTTCGGACGTCTATGCCCGTCATTTCGCTCCCGATGGACAACTCCTGGACCAGGAACCCATCCTGATCTGCGGGGCCAGATACAATCAGGACCGTGTCCAGGCAGACGTGATCGGCAATCAGGCCCTCATAGCCTGGACGGACAGCCGCTGCGGCATCCTGAACAGCGATGAGGCCATTTATGGAATCTGGGCCGAGGCTTACGTGAGCAGCTATGTGAGCTCGGACGATCCCGAAGCGCCCATCCAACCTCCAGCCCTGTTGCATGCCAACTATCCCAACCCCTTCAACCCCAGCACCACGATCAGTTACACCATTTCAAAACCGGGTCTTACCAGCCTGAGCATCTACAACCTCAAGGGCCAGCTGGTAAAGACCCTGCTGCCAGAGACCATGCAGGGCTCCGGCCGCTATAACCTGAGCTGGGATGGCACAGACACCAGCGGGATGCCAAGCGCAAGCGGAGTATATATTTATCGTCTACGTCATGAGGGCAGAGATAGATCCGGACGCATGGTGCTGATGAAGTGAAGTCTCAATCCGACAGATCGTGAATAACCCCGCTGGAGTTCAAGCGGTCACGATAAAGCGATGCATGACAACGAGATTGCGGGCCGCGTGGACTTCAACCAGTGCAAGCGTGATAGACAGTGTAAAGCATGTGCTTAAACATTTGTTGACAAGATTGAGTGATACAAATATTCGGTGATAGAGACATATACAAGGAGACAGGCTTTGAAACACAGCGTTATCTTTATCTGCATGATCTGTGCATGTGGCTTGCTTGCGGCCCAGAATCTGCCTTTGCGGCAAGCTGAGGTGATCCACACTAGTTATAGCTCCGCGGTTCTCACGGACGGCTCAGTGGTCACGGTTTGGGCCGAGGCCAGAATCAACGACTACGATCTCTACGCCCAGCGGTTTAGCTCCACTGGGCAGGCCTTGTGGTCAGAGCCGCTAGGTTTGGTGGTTCGCGACGGCATAGACAACTCTGCCAGTCTGGCAGCCACTTCGGACGGCGGATTTGTGCTGGTCTGGCACACGGATTTCAGCGCCGGCGGTTTTATGCTGCAGAAGTTCAGCAGCAGCGGAGAGGCTTTGTGGGACCAGGCCAGCCACACTTATCCGTTGGGAAGCGCCAGCACTCAGGGCCTCCATATCCTCCCCAATCCTCAGGGCGGCATCTATCTCCTGAGATCTAGTTTCCAATCCGGCTACAGACTGCGGGCCTTCAGTTTAGACGCCAGCGGAGCTCATCTCTGGTCCCGGACGGGATTCAGCTTGGGTCTCAGAGCAGCGACACTATCTATAACAGCTCTATAAGTGACGGCTCGGGTGGCCTGATCGTGAACTACAATCTCTCTGGTGGGGTGGGCAGCCAGCTCATCCATCTCGACCAATCCGGATCTGTAGTAGGCCCCAATCCCATGCTGGCCACCAATCCGTTCGGGAGCAGCAGCTATTCCATTATGAGGCTATCCAACGGCAATTACGCGCTTTACAGCTATTCCAGCTCCGCCTACACCCTCTCCTGGCAAATCATGGACCCGGGTGGCAACCTGCTGATGAGCTCTCCCCTCACCACCAATCTCTATTCAGACGCGGGAGTGCCCAAGCTGGCCCCTTCCACTGATGGAGGCTTCTATATCAGCTATCTGAGGAGCCCACAAATCCATCTGCTGAGGATCAACGCCAGCGGCAGTTCAGTCTGGCAGCCCTGGGCAAAAACCTTTGCCGCCAACGTTGGCCGGGTCACCTTGTTCAGCCTCCTGACGGACAGCCAGAACCGGCCTTTGATCACCTGGCGGGATGTGACGGACAACACTAACCGCAGCCTGTTGATCACTCCGGACGGCCTGCCAGCTTGGCCCCAAGCAGGGATCGCGGTCAATTCCAACTCGCGGGATTTCCAGCTACCCAGCGTGCTGAAGGTAGGCCAGGAATATTGGTATTTTTGGAAAGACAAAGCCGGCACCTCGCAGTTTTTCCGGCGGCAGATTCTGAACGGCCAGGCCGCGGCCCAGCTTCCAGTTGGCGGAGAAGCGCTCTCCGAAAGGCTGGACGGCGCGGTCAATACTATCAGTAGCCAGTTCACGCTGGGAGCGCATTTCTACTCTTTCTGGTCCGACAACCGCAGCGGTAAGTATGAGCTTTACATGCAAAAGAGCGATCTCAGCCTCAATCCGCTCTGGGAACCGCACGGCCGCAGATTCCTGGCCGGTCAGCCTGGTTACAAGTTCCCCGTGGAAATCATGACCACCCCCGAGGGCCAGATCGCTGTCCTCTATCTGAAGACCGGTGACGATCCTAACGACTATCTGCATTACCTGCAGGTGCTTGACCCCGATGGCAACCCTCAGCTTCCCGGCCTGGGAGTAGCTTTGATGGGCAGCTATTACACCGGCATCGGGGCTCACCTGAGCTATGAAGACGGAGATTACTATGTGGTTTGGGGTATTGGCGGCTCCTATGGCGGCACCATTCGAGGCCAAAGAATTCATGAAGGAGTAGCCATGTGGCCCGATGAGGGAGGCGCATTTGGCAAGATTTTGCTGCAGCATGACAGCGGCTTTTCCATCGAAGAGCTGGCCAACCGCTTTATGATGGTCAATTTCGATTATCCCGTTCCCGGTGATCCGGGCAACCGCATCTTCCTGCTGCCCAACGATCAGCCTGAGCGCATCGACTGGCCCCCGGATGGCCTGATCTATATTTCCAACTATGACAGCGGTCCCGATTGGGTCGTGGACGCCCAAGTGGTGCAGGACTCACTGTATATAGTGCTGGACGGCTGGGAACGTGATCTGGTGCAAAAGGTTGGCTATGGCGCGGAACTGCCCTGGGGCCTGGACGGCAGGATCACTCACATGCCCGCCGATGATTACAATTGCCATGACGTCCGCTTTGAGGATGACGCCATCTACATGCTCTATGTGAAGAACAGCTATTCATCCGATACTGAAATCTATCTGCAAAAGCTGGATTACGAGGGCGTCTTCAACTGGGGCGAGGATGGCCGTCTGGTGATGGAGGGCGGGGAAGAATGCTATGACGGCCGCTTGATGAAGTTTGCCAACGGCAGCGTGGGAGCCATCTGGTCCCGCGCTTACAACGGCTATGACGATACGAGGCTGGAATATGCCGTGATGGACAGCCTGGGCAACTGGGACATCGCTCCTCAGGTGTTTGAGGACGGCTATTTGACGCAAAACTATCCTCATGTGGCGATGCACGGCAACCGCGCCATGCTGAGCTGGGTGGACCGGCGCATCGGTTATGACAGCGGCTACGACTATCCCAACAGCCTCTATGCCAGGCTTCTGGACCTCGACGCCACCCACGCGGACGATCCCTATGCTCCTGGCCTGGCGGAGTTTCATGTTTTAATGCAAAACTACCCCAATCCCTTCAATCCCAGCACCACCATATCCTACACACTGGAGCGTCCCACGCGGGCTCATCTGGCGGTTTACAACCTCAAAGGTCAACTTGTGAAGGTGCTGAGCTCCGGTCACATGCAATCACCCGGCCATTATCAGGTGGTCTGGGATGGCAGCGATTCATCCGGCCAGCCTGTCAGCAGCGGGGTGTATGTCTATAGATTGAGCTGTGAAGGCCGCGCCGTGGCCAAACGCATGGTAATGATGAAATAGGATCAGATTCAGGAGGAAAAATGGAACCAGAAAAGAAGAAGAACTATCTGCCCAACGCGATCTTCAAGGCTATCCCCCTAGTAGCTCTCGTGATCATGGGAGTTCTGGACCTTATAGACGGCAATATCTACCCGGGTCTGGCCCTGGTCGTATTTAGCCTTTTGTTCGCGTATGAGATTTATGTAAACCTGGTACGCAAACGCCCGGTGAGAAACCTGGAACAACTGCCGTTTGTCGTGGTGGGGGGGGTATTGGTTATCCTCCATTACGTCCTCTAGAGACATATCAGGCAAGTTGGGTATCCCGGGTCAGCAGTTCGTGTTTCGGGAGAGTGTGTCTCAGCTTTACACTGATGGATCTGCTGCCTTATGGAAGGGGCTTTCCTGATCGGGCCTTGAGGGAGAAACTTGTAGTTACAATAATGCAACCAGACTCTTGCTGATGATAGAGTTTACAGCAGTCCCCAGCGCCGGCGCAGAAAGAGTTCCACGCAGAAAGCCAGGATAAAGAGGCCCAGCACATACCACTTGCGATAGAGGGGCAATTCATTGGTGATGGTTAGCTTACGCGTCTGGGGAAGAGGCGGGGAAAGGGAAGAAATCTCTGTTTGGTTGAGGAGGCGGCCTCCGCTCTCGCTGGCCAGCCAGCTCAACAGGGGCAGGTTGTAGTGGTGATCGCGTTCTTCCAGGGAACCGGCAGCTACATGGAAACGTCCCTTCACCTTGCCGGCCTCGCCGTTTTCGCTGATCTCAAAGCCGTATTCTCCTACCTTATCGAGGCTTAGCGAAGCGACATAGTCTTCTTCGGCGCGGGCCATAAAGTCGGACCAGACCTCTTTGCCGTCCGCGTCCATGATTTTGAGGCGGGGATTAAGGTCCAGCCGGCTCTGGCGGATATCGTCATCGGCCCGGAGGCGGATGTTGATCTGCTCACTCTGAAAATAGCTATTGGCATGGATGGCCTGGTAGGTGGAGCCACCCTGGTTGGAAAGCCAGGTGAGAAGATTGGTAATGGTCTGGCGATAGGTGCTGCCAGGGCTCTGGAGTTGCCAGCGCCAGAGGTTGAGAAAGGCCAGGTTGATCACTCTGCCGGGGATGGATTTGACCGCAATGGCGGGAGGTTCCTGGGCCGTATCGATCGCGGCCAGGACCTGAGCTCCGGCCAGCGGGCTGAGAAAATAGTAATCGAGGGGCGGGATGTTGGCCAGCTCTCCGGAGTCGATCTCCAGAAGCGGATACGCGGAAGAGGAGGGCAGGAGTTTGAAGAAGCCCTGAAAGCTGGCTGCCACGTTGGAAGGACCCAGAGCGAGGACGTCCGTGAGTTCTTTCAAAGGCATACCCTGCCAGAGGATGCCAGTCCCGGAGCGATGGGCTTTTTTGATCAGGTCCACCAGACGCGGATCGGCCTTGAGCTCGCCGTTGTTGATCACCACGATAGCAGCTTTGGGATCCCGGTCAAAATCGCTGAGCACCTTCTCACCCAGTTTGATCACTCCACCCTGGAGGGTGTAGCTTCGAGACTGCCAGCGGCTGTTGGCAGTGATCACATCGGTGATGAACTTGTTGTCCCAACCGGCTTTATCGGAGATCATCAGGATCCGTTCCTTATCAGCCAGGATATCGACGGCCCCGGGGAAGTAATTGTTGCCCAGCACCTTTTCCCTGAGTTCCGGAGCGCTGACCTCCACCCTGAGCGGATAGAAACCCACGGAGGGAAAGCTGTGGGTAAACTCCACCCGGGTGAGTTCTGAGGCTTTGAGGCTGAGGTTTTTGCTGGCCAGCACCCTGTCTCCCGTCATCAGACGGACCATGACGGGACCACTGTAGTCTCCGGACTGCAGTTCCGCCACAAACATGGTGGGCTCGCCACGATAGCTGTGGCGGTTGTTGCGCAGACTGACGACCGCGAGGTCGGGTTGGATGACCTGGCTGCTGTCTGCAACTGGCATGATTGGCAGGCCCAATTGTTTGACGGGACCGAGGTTTTCATCCCGAAGCCAGCCATCGGAAAAGAGCAGCAGAGCGGAGGCTTTGGAGAGGTCTTGTTTGGCGGCCAGGTCTCTGAGGGCAGGGGCCAGCTGGGTATCTTCCGGATCGCCGTCCAGTCCGTTGGCAAAGCTGTAGTTCAACACCTCATAGCCAGCCTGGCGGTATTTGCCCTCAAGCGTTTTGGCCTGGCGTTTCATCCACTGAAGCTTGCCGTCGTTGTTCATGCTGAGGGAGCTGTCGTGGAGCATAATGATCTGCTGGCTCTCGGTTTTAGAACGGATGAAACGCAGGATGGGATTGATCAGCAGCATCAGGGCAATGGCCAGCACCACTGTACGCAAAGAGGCCAAAAGCACCGCCCTCCAGCGAGGCAGGGGCGGCTCGGTGCGATGATACAAAAACGCCGCGCTGAGGGCAGCGATGAGGATAATGACGATGTTGGCTGGCATTACTGAAACGGCTGGAGCCAGGGCTACATCCTAAAGCGAAAATAGCTGGCCAGGGCGAGTCCTTTGGTGCTGTAGCTGGGCAACACCGATTCAAAGGTCTGCAATCCCAGCCCGAATTCGAAGGGCAGGATGCGCAACCCTACGCCATAAGATACCCGCCAGGGGAAAGTGCTGCTGCCGGGTGAATAACCAAGATGGATAGGCAGGATAGGGATGGGCAGCAGTTCCGCTCCCACGCTAACTCTGCCTACTTTGGAGGTGACGGTGGATTCGTCAAAACCTTGCACATAATCAGCGGAAAGGCTGATCTGCCTTGTCTTGTACAGCATCCCGAGGCGGAATTCCATGGGAAGCTTGGTGCTGAAGGCGTTGGCCTTGTCGGTCCAGGTATCATAGTTGATGAGGTCTTCATTGAGGTCGGCCACATAGACGCTGTCTATAGCTACGCGGTAGTGTTGATTTTCGCGAACCAGTCCCCAGCGGATCTCACCCAGGATGTTGTCCAGCGTCACACCCACATGGAGGTTTTCTATAGGCTCTGAGACCAGTCCCAGCATGCCTTTGAAGCCGATTCCTCCTCCACCTTTGCGGAGGGTCGCGTCCTGATGGAAGGAAAAGCCGTCGATGGTGGAGCTGAAGGAGCCGTAGTAGCGGGCCGTGTGCAGTTCCGCGATCCCGACCAGGAGACTGGCAGACCAGCCCAGCCTGATATCTGGAATCGTCTGAGGCAAAGGCAGACGGATATCTCCCATGCCCACCGTGATGTCTCCATAGCTGAGCGAGCTCACATGATTGTGTTCCCGGGTAAACTCATAGGTCCTGTCTTCCTCATTGCCATAGAGCAGCAGTTCCACAAAGCGTTCGGAGATGGCGGCTTTGGCATAATAGCGGACACTTGATGTAAGGGCCACGTTGCCAAGGGTGAAGCCCAGGACGCTGCTCTGGCCGCTCATGCTGAGGATAGCGCTGCCGTCCATCATATCCAGCAGCTTCTGCTTGTCGGCTTCGGAGATGCTCCCTTTTTCCATGATATAGTTGTAGAAATCCAGGTCCAACGCGTTGTTGGCCAGAAAGATCCCTGAATTGAGAGCGGGCAGCCAGATGTCTCCTGTTTCTTCACTGAGGAGGGCGGGATTCCAGTAGTTGGCCTCGCTGCCATAGGCCCGCATCATATAGCTGTCCGCGTACATCAAAGGCAGGCCAGTATTGCTGCCAGCTATCAGGGGACCCAGGATGATCGATCCCCCGAGGAGGATGAGGAGCTTTTTCATATATCCTCCGCAATGTGCAGGCCCACCCGGATCATGCTTTTCACCGAGATGTAATCAGCCGGGGAGGCAGTGATGGAGATCACGCCGTTGCTGGGCTCGAAACTGAAGGTCCAGAGCAGGAAGACGTTGGGATTGGCAAAAAGGTCCACTTCTCCTTCCGAGAGCTCGATGTTGATGAGCTGTTCACCATCGCTGTTGACGCTGGGATCGTCTGGATGAGCTTCCACCCACAGCCTGGACCTGAGCGGGACGACGCGGTGAAGCTGATAGGATGTGAGGCTGTCCGGATCGATGGAGTCCGTGTCTCCAAAATACAGATCGGCAGTGACGCCAATGGGCAGCTGGTTCTTGATCTTGAGCGAGAGCTCCGCGCCCAGGGCGTTGTCCCGGATGCGAGTACGGTTGTCTTCCGAGATGTTTATCCTCACGGGGTCCTGCAGACGGATCGTGGAGGCAAAGAGCTCAAAGGTGAAAGGCGCGTCCACCTGATAATTGCCGATGATCTTGTCTGTATCTCTCACGGTCCCGACCGTGCCACCGATACCGCTCTGGATGGTGAAATAAGCGTTATTGATGCTTACCCGGTCCGGCATGATCTGCAAGAGCGAATCCACCCCCTCGGAAAAGATCAGTTCGGTAATCCCGGGGCCGTTGTCATCCGCGGCGCTGGCCATAAAGGGCTGGCCGCTGTCGTCGAGGATGGCGATAGTCTCAGTTTGGCCGGTACGGGTATTTTCCGCCACAAATTCACCGTGGAAAATGCAGGCAAAGCCCAGTTGATTTTCGAGATCGATCTTCATGCTGGCATGCTCAAGCCGGATGGCTTCCTCCAGGTCGTAGGGGTAGTCGATGTTAATGGTGGTGGCGTTGTTCATCAGGGGCAGGTCGTAGGGTGCCAGCGCTCCTCTGAACAGGCCAAAACTGAGGGGGCTGTTCATGTTGAGGTCCATGGTGCCCACCGGAGAGTTGTTGGGCAGCGAGGACGTGATGGTCATGGTGATGTGGAGTGTATCGAGAATCTCGTCCGAATTGAGTTCTCCGATGTGGGAATCCACCAGGCTGTGATCCTCCCAGCCGGAGTTTCCTTGGTAGGATATCTGGAAAGGCTGTCCGGCGGGATCGCGGAGTTCGGCAATGCTGATGCTGATCTGGTTTACCTGCGAGGCAATGTTGTTGAAGCGGGTCCTGATCAAACCACTGTTGAAACGTCCATAGACCAGCTCCACGAGGCCATTGGTATCTCCAAAGGGGACCGGAATGATCCGTGGCTCTCCAGAGAACAGAGGGATTCCATCCTGCTGGATCCCGGGAGTGAGCTCAACCAAGCCCATGGACGGCGTTTCAGCCGTGCCGGTACCATGGAGGGTGAGCACATCGTCATCCCCCACGATGATATTGAGGCTGTCCACCAGATCTGAAACAAAGAAGTTTTTATGCATGAGAGGGATGCTGAGCGTCACATCCCACTCCGGCAGAATCGGTTTGCGAATCTCGCAAGCGCTGATCAACAGCGCCATTACTGCCAATAGCAAGCTCAGTCTTTTCATAATGCTGTTCCTTTTATGCGGATGCATATAAATCGCCTTGATGCTGAATAAATCACGATAGCCCAACGGAGCAATTCTTGATCCGTTCCAGCAGGATATTATGATAAATACCACCGTGAGCCATGATCAAGTTCCTTTGTTTTTTGTCCAGCTTAATTATTGAACCGGCCGGATAAATCGCCGTGAGGGAGCGGACCAGCAGCTCGGCCCTGACCAGTTCCCCAAAAGCGGGATGCCAGGGCCCGGCAGCAATCTCATTGGCATCGAGGTTTGACGGCAGCCCCACTTTGATCAGTTTGATGCCTTCCTGATCACAAAGCTGTTGCCAGTCCGCGCTCTGTGAGATGGCCTGGGTGAGGCTGAGCGGTTGATACTTGCCCTGGCGCCAGAGCTCGTGCAGAGGAGTGTCTTTGAGCACCAGGCAGGGATAGATCCTCAGCAGCTGGGGTCGTATATCTTTGACCATGAGGTGGTTGAGGGCCAGGCTGCTTTCGTCCCAGCCCGGCAGGCCAGGCATCAGCTGGACCCCAAGCTCGAAGCCGTGCTCGTTCACCAGCCGGGCTGCTTTGATGGCTGTGCCAGAATCGTAACCGCGTCCGGAAGCAGAGAGCACGGAGCTGGAAAAATCCTGGATTCCCAGCTCGATGGTGGTGATCCGATTGGCTGAGCACCAGTGGAGGATATTTGGGTTGATACAGAGGGGATGGGTGGAGATCCTGAACGAGCTCTGCTCATCCAGTTCAGACAACAAGGGCTGGAGCAGAAGCTCCCGCTGTTCTTCCTCCAGACCGGTGAAGCTGCCTCCGTAGAAAGCTATCTGGCGGGCTTTGCCCCGATGCCGTCTGAGAAATTCCCGGGCCGCGTCAAATTCTGGCCCCATGTCCGCTTCCGCGCCGCTGATGCGATACTGATCGCAATAGATACAGCTTCCCGGGCAGCCCCGCATGGGCAGAAAGATCGGAAAGATGAGGTGCTTACCCTCGGAGCTAGACGTGGTTTTCATAGGGGATAATCTAAGCCGGATGCCCTGCGCGGTCAAGTCCTCTCCAAAAATATGTTGACGCCTTTGTGCCAGAAGATAAACTGCGCTCCAGATCATCCAGGGAGGATCTTTATGATGAAACGTTACCTCATCCTGCTGGCGGTGCTTAGCCTCAGCTTTAGCTGCGCCTGCAACAAAAAAGCCCAGGAGCAGACTCCTGAACTGGCATCGGTTGAACTGTTGCCTGCCGAGCTGATCAAGTTTACAGACCACAACAACGACTTTGCCTTCCGGCTCTATGCCAAGGCCGATGAGGAGGGGAAGAACCTCTTTTTCTCGCCCTACAGCATTTCCACCGCCCTTTCGATGGCCTACGGCGGGGCCAAAAACAACACCGCCACCGAAATGGCCAAAGCCCTCTCCTTTGAACTGCCCGAAGCCCTGCATCACAGCGCTTTCAAAGATCTGGGCAACCGGCTCAACGAACTGGGCAAAAGAGGCAAAGCGGAGCTCAATGTGGCCAATGGGCTGTTTGGCGCCAAGCTCTATGAGCATCTGCTGGTCCCGGAATACAAGACCCTGCTGCAGGATTTTTATGGCAGCGACCTCTATTCTCTGGATTTTGACGACGCGCAAGGCTCTGCCAAGTATATCAACGACTGGGTGCTGGACCGCACCAATCAGAGGATCAAAGATCTGGTCTCGCCCGATCACATCAAACAGAGCAATCACGGGATCGTGCTGGTGAACGCTATCTTCTTCAAGGGCAAGTGGCTGCTGCAGTTTGACCCCAAGGCCACCAAACGGGAAAGCTTCTTTACAAAGCCGGACCGGGCGGCTGAAAACACCAAACCGGTGGATTTGATGTATCGCCAGGGCAAATACGGCTACGCCAGGATGCCCGGCTGCCAGGTGCTCGAGCTTCCCTATGAAGAAGCAGACCTCAGCATGCTGATGGTGCTGCCGGATGAGCAAAGCGCCGATAAGACAGAGATGACCCCTGAGGCCTATAAACAGTGGCGCGGGGCTATCAAACCGCAGGAAGTGAAGGCGATCATACCACGCTTCACCCTCGAGCTCACGCTGGAAAACGTGCCCCGGATGATGAAGAGCATGGGTATGATCGATGCCTTCAGTGATGTGGCGGCTGATTTTACCGGCATTCGCAAACCCGGATCGGCCGATCTCTATATCATGGACATCATCCACAAAGCCTTTGTGGAAGTGAAGGAAGAAGGCACCGAAGCGGCAGCCGCAACGGCTGTGGTGATGGCCACCAAGTCCGTCCCCGTCTTTGAAGATGAAATCCCGGTCTTCCGGGCCGATCATCCTTTTTATTACATGATCATCCACAAGCCCAGCGGAGCGGTGCTCTTTCTGGGTAAATTCGCTGTCCCGCCTGAGCTCGACTAAGGCGCTTGACACAGCAAGCCAGCCGGTATTTGTGTCCTCTCATGGACACAAGTACCGGCTATTATATTGCGGACGCGGCCCATCCGCTGATCTGCACCGGCCCGCTCTGGGAAGAGCTGTTGCTCTGTCACATCCCCTCAGAGCGGCACGCGGAGCTGTGTGAGTGTTTTGAAAGGATCAGCGGCAAAGCCATCCGGCCCGGCAGCATCCTCAGCGAGCTTTCCGGAGGGCAGAAAGTGATCCTGATGCTTTGTCTGGCCGTCATTTCTCCCGCTGAGAGCATCTGTTTCATCGATTTGGATCACTCCCTCGACCCGGCCAAATTGACCGCGGCGATGGAACTGATCGGAAGCAGCGGAAAATCTAACCGCTGGCAAACGGCCCCATGATCAGGATTGAAGCTGGCTACAGACAGATCTGGCCTTCCTTTGGCCTGGATATTGCCAAGGAACTCTTGTTTGAACAAGGCAGAATCTATCAGCTCAAGGGCCCCAACGGCAGCGGTAAAAGCTCTTTCATCAGTCAGGTCCTCATACCGGGGCTCCGGCAGCATGACGTCTGGCTGCTGCAGTTTGAACAGCAGGCCCATCTGCAGTTGCAGGCCGTCAAAGCCTGGGCGGCGATCTTCCATCCCGGATTGCGGGTCCGCGACGAAAGAGACCTGGTGAGCTTTCTCCTGGATGATCTCGAACGGGCCAGCAGCAAGCGTTCCAGACCCATTTGGATCGTGGCCGATGAGCTGCACCACCTGGAGCAGGTGTGGGAGCGTCGGCTATCCTGCTGCCTGATCTACAGCGCTCATCATCAGGAGCTTACAGACGCGATTCCTGTTCAGTTCGAAGTCCTGAACCCCAACCGGAGTGTGGTGAGTGGATAGACTGAAGCTGATCCTGGCTGTCACAATCTTTGTGGCTTTTTGCCTCCTGTTTGGAATTATCTGGCTGGAGCACAACTGCCTGCAAATCACAGCGCTGCTGGCCCTGCTGGCCCTCTGTCTGATCTGGCTGGGGAGCAGAAAAACCTGGAAACAGCTCCAAGTGATCGCGCCCTTTGCCATCAGCCTGCTGCTCATCTACACGCTGCTGGTGCTATTGGGCATCGCTCCGGGCGAGGAGAGGGCCCTGGACTACTGGCTGCGTTACGGTTTGCCGCGCTTGCTCTTATTGGTCTCCACTCTACTGGTTTTCCGGCTTTGCGTCTCTCTGCTCAGCTATGAGGGACTGCTGAAGATTTTACCAGGCATCCACTGGCAGAAGTATCTGATTCTGGGCCGGATCCTGTATCAGGCGGCCTTCAGGTCCTATCCCACCCTCAAATCCTGGCAGGAACTGATTCCCAGCGCTCAGCTATCAGAGCGGGGTTTCAAAGCACGCTTTAACAAAGCTCTGGCCGCCAATCTGGCCCTGGCCCTCTATGTGATGGAAGAGGCGCGGTTGAAAGGCGAACAAATCGACAACCGCATAGAATGCTGTCATAAGGAGCCATCATGAAATGGTATCTGAAAGTGGGCTTCACCGTGCTGGTGATGGTGACCACTCTGCTCATCAGGATTCCCGTTCCGGGAGGGGGATATTTCAACTTTGGAGACGTGGTGATCGTGTTTGCCGCTCTGTTGGGAGGCTCGCGCAGCGCTGCTCTGGCGGGAGGGATAGGTTCCGCTCTGGCAGATCTGATCGGCTTTCCGATCTTCGCGCCCATCACTTTGGTTGCCAAAGGCTTGCTGGGTTTGCTGGCCGGATTGGGAAAGGATAAACCCACCCTGCTCAGCATGCTCTTTCCCGTCCTGGGCGGAATGGCAATGGTGGCAGTTTACTTTCTGGGAAGCTGGCTGATGCCGTCTTTGGGTTTCGCGGCCGCCCTGGCGGATTTGCCGGCCAATCTGCTGCAATCGGCTTTTGGAATCACTGGCGGCAGGCTGCTCTTCGCGGCCTGGCAACGGCTGGAAAGCGTCAGGACCGAAAAATAGGGGAACACGCAGCTCCCCGTCTGCGTTGGCGGCAGCTTTGCTTCAGATCAATCGAGCAATTGGGCTGAGAGCTCGCCTTCGCTGCCATAATAGATGTCACAAGCTGGCACTGCTGCTCTGTCTCTAATCTGTCTGTAGCCTGGTCCCGGAGATTTTCTTCCCGCTTCCTATTACGGGTGCTCTACGGGTGCTCTACGGGTCGGACCCGTAGAGCACCCGTAATGGGATACGGGAAAAGCCAGCGATACGGCAGGTGTCGATTTGACCGCCTTGGAGTTCAAAGCGCTTGGATAACATACACATCCATCTCTTTATGTCTGGGCGCTTTGGACTTCAAGCAGGATATCGGAGGCATTTATCTCGCGTGTGTGCTGGTTGACGTCCAAGCGGCCCGCAAACTCGCTGCCACATATACACTTACTCAGGCCGCTTGAACTCCAACGGGGCAGGAGCGAGTGGCATCACTTGGAGTTCAAAGCGCTTGGATAACATACACATCCATCTCTTTATGTCTGGGCGCTTTGGACTTCAAGCAGCATATCGGAGGCATTTATCTCGCGTGTGTGCTGGTTGAAGCCCAAGCGGCCCGCAAACTCGTTGTCATATATACCTTTATCGTGGCCGCTTGAACTCCAACGGGTAGCGCACGCACCGACTAAAGTCAGTGCAACGACCGGCTGAAGCCAGTGTTACGGTTGGTGTCGATTTGACCGTCTTGGAGTTCAAAGCGCTTGGATAACATACACATCCATCTCTTTATGTCTGGGCGCTTTGGACTTCAAGCAGGATATCGGAGACATTTATCTCGCGCTTGTCCTGGTTGAAGTTTACATGAAAAGCCTTGGAGTCATTCCCGCGGAGGCGGGAATCCAGCCCAATGTGTAGCAGAGAGTTGTCTGTAAGCTGGATTCCCGTCTCCGAGCTTGTGCAAAAATAGCGCATCGAGCCCCGGCAGGGGCGATATTTTAGATAGATTACGCGAACCAGACACAGGTCCGAGCCCCGTCAGGGGCGATATTTTAGATTGTTGCACCACGTCTAAAGCTCTTGTCTTACATCAATCAACGCATCTAAAATGCCGCCCCTGCCGGGGCTCGATATGTGAGCAAGGGGGGGTGATGTCTAGCTGAAATGCCACCCCTGACGGGGCTCAATGCGCCATTTTCGCACCAGCTCCTTCACGGGAATGACACTGAGGTTGCTTTTCATTGCAGGTAGCGGATTAGTCAATTCAACGAAGTTCAAAGCGCTTGGATAACATACACATCCATCTCTTTATGTCTGGGCGCTTTGGACTTCAAGCAGGATATCGGAGACATTTATCTCGCGTGTGTGCTGGTTGAAGTCCAAGCGGCCCGCAATCTCGTTGTCTTGCATACCTTTATCGTGGCCGCTTGAACTCCAACGGGTAGCGCAAAGAAGCCAGGGTTTTAGCTAAGCAGCAGCTTTGAGCCGTCGTAATCCAGCCGTACCGGATTGCCAGCACTGATCTCTCCGCCCAGCAGAGCTCTGGCCAGAGCATCCTCTATATCTTTCTGGATGAGGCGTTTGAGCGGCCTGGCGCCAAACTGGGGATCAAATCCGGCAGCGGCAATATGCTGCGCCAGGGCATCCGTCCAGCTTAGTTCTATCCCTTTGTTTTGCAGACGTTTGGCCAGCACGCCAAGCTGGATTTCCACGATGGCGCGGATGTCTGCTCTGCCCAGCCGGTGGAAGATGATGATATCGTCCAGGCGGTTCAGAAACTCCGGGCGGAAATAGCGCTTGAGCTCGTTCATGAGCTCCGGACGCAGCTCGTCGAGGTCTTCATGCGAGGTGTCGTAGATCATCTGGGAGCCGATATTGGAGGTCATGATGATCACGCTGTGACGAAAGTCCACCGTGCGGCCCTTGCCGTCGGTGAGCCTGCCGTCGTCCAATATCTGCAGCAGCACGTTAAACACGTCCGGATGGGCTTTTTCGATCTCGTCAAAGAGGATGACGCTGTAGGGACGGCGCCGCACTCCTTCCGTGAGGTAGCCGCCTTCGTCGTAGCCCACATATCCGGGAGGAGCACCTATCAGCCTGGAAACCGAGTGCTTTTCCATAAACTCGCTCATGTCCAGCCTCAGTATGGCTCTTTCGCTGTCGAAGAGATAGCTGGCCAGGGTTTTGGCCAGTTCCGTCTTTCCTACTCCCGTGGGGCCCAGGAAAATGAAGGAGCCGATGGGACGGTTGCCGTCTCCCAAACCGCTGCGGGAGCGTCTGATAGCGTTGGCCAGAGCGGTGATGCCTTCCTTCTGCCCCACCACTCTTTGGGCGAGGGTGTCCTCGAGGGTGAGCAGCTTGGCCATCTCGCTCTGCAGCAGTTTGGAGACCGGAATGTTGGTCCATTTGGCCACCACCTGGGCCACCAGTTCCTCATCCACCTGCTCGCCGATCAGAGGTTCGTAACCTTCCGGACCGCCCTTGGCGGCTGCCAGCGTCTCAAGCTCCCTTTCCTTGTCTTTGATCAGGCCGTAACGCAGCTTGGCCGTGGTTTCAAGGTCGCCGTTCCGCTCCGCCAGGTCGGCCTGGCTTTTGAGCGCGTCGATCTCTGCTCTCAGGGCACGTTCCTGCTCAAAGATCTTCTTTTCGTTTTCCCATTTCAGCCTCAAAGTGTTGCGGCTTTCCTGATAGCGCGCGATCTCAGAGCTGATCTTTTCCAGGCGGGAAGCTGACATGGCGTCCGATTCCTTGGCCAAAGAGAGCTTTTCGATCTCGAGTTGGCGCAGCTTGCGCTCCGCCTCATCCAGTTCCACGGGCAGGGAATCGATCTCCATGCGCAGTTGGGCGCAAGCTTCGTCCATCAGGTCTATCGCCTTGTCCGGCAGAAACCTGTCTGAGATATAGCGGTCGCTGAGCACCGCGGCAGCCACCAGGGCTTTGTCTGAGATCTTGACGCCGTGGTGTACCTCATACTTTTCGCGGATGCCCCTCAGGATGGAGATGCTTTCCTCCACTCCCGGTTCCTGGACCATCACTGGCTGGAAGCGTCTGGCCAGAGCGGGGTCCTTTTCTATGTGCTTGCGGTATTCGTCGATAGTCGTGGCCCCGATGCAGTGCAGCGAACCTCTGGCCAGAGCGGGTTTTAGCATGTTGGAAGCATCCACCGCTCCCTCAGCCGCGCCGGCTCCCACCACGGTGTGGATCTCGTCGATAAACAGGATAATCCTGCCGTCGCTCTTTTCCACTTCCGCCAATACGGCTTTGAGGCGCTCCTCAAATTCGCCTCTGAACTTGGCACCCGCCAGCAGGGCTGCCATATCCAGCTCCACCAGTTCCTTGTCCTTGAGGTTTTCCGGAACGTCGCGGGCCACGATCCTGCGGGCCAGACCTTCCACGATGGCGGTTTTGCCCACACCCGGTTCGCCGATCAGGATGGGATTGTTTTTACGCCTTCTGGAGAGGATCTGGATGCCGCGGCGGATTTCCTCATCGCGTCCGATCACGGGATCCAGCTTTTCCTGCCTGGCCAGACGGGTGAGGTTGCGGGCGTATTTGTCCAAAGCCTGATATTTGGCCTCGGGATTCTGGTCCGTGACCCGCTGGTTGCCTCGCAGCTCTTTGAGGGCGCGCAGCAGGGTGGCGTGATCCAGTCCTCTGGATGTCAATATCTTACCGGCTTCGCCACCTTTGCCCGCGAGGGCCAGGAGGATGTGCTCGAGGCTGATGTAATCATCGCCAAGCTGGTCTGCTTCCCGTTCCGCCTGATGCAAAACGTCCAGCACCGGCTGAGCCAGATAGACCTGCGCGCCACTCACTCTGGGCAGCTTGCGCAGGGCGTCCTCCACCTGGGAATTGATGGCCCCGGGATCGATCTCCAGCTTTTGCAGCACCGGAACGATCAGCGTGTCCGGCTGCTGCAGCATGGCGGCCAGCAGGTGCAGGACTCCGATCTCCTGATGGCCGTGTGCGGTGGCCAGATTCTGCATCGCTTGCAGGGCTTCCTGACTTTTAATGGTAAATCTCTGGGTGTTCATAGTCTCCTCCTTGGGGATGAACTGGTTGTTTGAGAACAAATTAAGCGGAGGCGGGAAAGCTGTCAAGAGAAAATTAGCAGACTACCGTATAGACTGCTTATTTTCTCCCCGGCACTTAGGGCTTGACACCCCAAACTCCTTCTGAACCCTGTCTCAAATCAGCTAACATATTGAGGAACAAATGGAAGACAATAAAGTTATCTACTCGATGTCCGGCATCGGCAAGGTGGTGGACGGCAAGCGCTGGATCCTGAAAGACATCTGGCTGGGCTATTATTACGGTGCCAAGATCGGTGTGGTGGGCCTCAACGGTTCCGGCAAAAGCACCCTGCTCAAGATCATGGCGGGCCTGGATACCGATTTCATCGGCCAGGTGGCGATGTCCAAGGGTTACAGCGTGGGCTATCTGGAGCAAGATCCCCAGCTCGACCCCTCCAGGACCGTCCTGGAAATCGTCCAGGAAGGCGTGGCGGAGACAGTTGCCCTCCTGAAACGCTTTGACGAGATCAACAACCGCTTCGCGGAACCCATGAGCGACGACGAGATGAGCGCTCTCCTGGAAGAACAGGGTAAGGTGCAGGACGCTCTCGACGCGGCCAACGCCTGGGACCTCGACAGCCGTCTGGAGCTGGCCATGGATGCCTTGCGCTGTCCTCCCTCAGACCTGCCGGTGAGCGTGATCTCAGGTGGAGAAAGACGTCGCGTGGCCTTGTGCAGACTGCTTTTACAGGAGCCGGACATCCTGCTGCTGGACGAGCCCACCAACCATCTGGACGCCGAGACGGTGCTCTGGCTGGAGCGCCATCTCAAGCAATATAAGGGCACCGTGATCTCCGTGACTCACGACCGCTATTTCCTCGATAACGTGGCCGGCTGGATATTGGAACTGGACCGCGGGGAAGGCATTCCCTATGAGGGCAACTACTCCAGTTGGCTGGAACAAAAGCAGATACGCCTCGCTCAGGAGGCTAAGGGTGAAAGCCGCAGGCAGAAAGCCCTGGCCGACGAACTGGAATGGATCCGCAGCAGCCCCAAAGCCCGCCAGGCCAAGAGCAAAGCCCGCATCCAGAACTATGAAAAGCTGGCTTCTCAGGAATACCGCAGGGAGAATACTACCGACCAGATCGTCATCTTCCCCGGCCCCAAGCTTGGCAACCAGGTCATCATTGCGTCAGGCGTCTCCAAAGCTTACGGCGACAAGATATTGTATGAAGACCTCAGCTTCAATCTCCCTCCCGGTGGCATTATCGGTGTGATCGGTCCCAACGGAGCGGGCAAGACCACCCTCTTTGAAATGATCGCCGGCAAGATCCAACCCGATAGCGGGACATTCACACTCGGCGAGACGGTCAAGCTCAGTTATGTGGACCAGGCGCGCGTGATGGAT
>Ga0116156_10001321_pt1 | contig 24325 bp, 32 predicted proteins | sample AD_UKC045_MetaG_FD_89891 | JGI IMG/M metagenome (GOLD analysis project Ga0116156, IMG submission 89891) | Active sludge microbial communities of municipal wastewater-treating anaerobic digesters from USA - AD_UKC045_MetaG | ecosystem: Engineered > Bioreactor > Anaerobic > Digestate | place: USA... | reverse complement strand
TTTTCAAATACGGGTTCATTGACAAATACATTTGACGAAGAACGACCGAAACGACGCCGCGAAATGCAGGAACAAGCCCGCCCAATCGCGAAACAAGATAGTCGTTCGGAAGCTGCGCCCCGTGCCCGGTCATAAAGTCAAGGGTTCCCGAAATCCCGCCTTCGCGGCTGTCGCCGCCGAACAAGTCGCCCCGATCAACGGTTATTGCGCCGCCCGTGTTGTTACCTGCCCACAATTCCTTTTCGTCAACGCTGATACGGGTAATCTTGTCAATCGGCCCGTGACAAAGAACCATATGCATTCCCGCGAAGTAACGATAACCGACGGTTTGCTTCTTACTTCCGCCCATGATTACGTTTCCTTCGGTTTGTTGTAATAGCTGCGGGCTGCGCTGCAAACTTGGCGCGACATTTCGCAGTTAATCGCTTCTAGTTCTTCGATTGGGAACCCTTCGCGAATGAAGCGGTCGTAATCAAGCCCCCGAAGCTTGAACCAACCTTGAACGCCCCGCCCGCACATAAGCGCCCGGCGAATATCGGGCATTCGAATTACAATGCCGCTTGTCATTTCTTGCCGCCCTTCTTGCGAACCGCTTCGGTTCGAATGTCGCCATACCAAACGACGTTTACCGACTTGATAACCCGCGTTCCGAAAAGAACCGGAATTGCGCGCCCTTCTTCGGCGGTCGGCGTTTCGACGGTTCCAAGCGCCGGGCCTTTGGGCTTCGGCATGGTCGCATAAGCGACGGCAAAGACGACAAGAAAGGCGACGGCGAACCAAAACATTGCGTTTCCTTTAGACGATTGACGAACCGCCAAACGGGTTCTTTCCCGGTATGAATGGGAACCCGCCGAAGTTGTTCAAGTTGTTGAAGCGGCTGTTGCAAATTTCGGTCGTTCGGTTGCAGCCGGGGAAGATACGACAAGCAATCGGATAACCGTTCGCGTTCGCGTAATTGATAAGGTCATTCATGGGGCGAATAAGCGTCAATTGCGAACCGACATGCGACAGAATAAAACGAAGGTTTCCGTCGTTGTCTTCGAAGATACCCGAAGAAAAGTAACCATCGGGAAAGCCCGCCGCAGCCGGAACCGTGACGACCGCGTTCGTTACGTTGGTTACGCTTCCCGCCGTGTCGAAGTCTTCTTTGTTCAAGTTGCAACCGCGACCGTAAAGCGCATGTGGGCAGTTGACTTGATACCGTTGCCGAAGCCCCATTCGTCGCATTGACGTAAAGACGCTTTCGAAGGTAAATTCGATTTCCTGTTTCTTCGGGGAAACCGACGCAAGGCGACCTTTCCATTCCGTTTCTGTATTCAAGTCTTCGTCTTGACTGAAAATTGTAACGGTCAACGGAAAGTCAAGCGACGACAAAAACCATTTGCGGGCGACAGGGTTTTTAAGCGAAAAGGAAATAACAACGTTTTCGCGCGTCATTTCGCCTTTGCTTTCAACTTCGTCGCGCCCCATTGCAACGGGAACGTAAGTTTCGCCCGCGTGTTGCGCTTGCGCGTCGGCGCTTGTTACCGTGTAAATAAAGGCGCTGTCGCCTTCAACAAAACGGTAAAGTTCCTTTATCGCGGTCATTCGCTTAATTCCAGCATGTTAACGCTTGTTTCGGCGCAGTTATCCCCGACGTAATTGATTTCAATTCGGTCGGTATCGAACCGGGCTTTACCCATATAACAAACCCGTTCGATAAACTGCAAGCCTTTTCGAATAGGCGCTTCGAAGTCAAGCCGCAGCCCGCCAAGCCCGACGGTTACAACGTCGGAAATGCGAACCGTTTGAAGCGACCCGTCGTCAAAGAAAATCGCAAGATCAATCCGACCTTCGATATATGAATTGAAGTCGTCGTTGTTGATAAACGCCGAAGTTCGGTCGCTGTTGAAAGACGTAATTCGAATGTCATGTTCAAATGACGGCAAGAAGAACGCCCCGCGCTTACCTGCCCGGCGATACAAGAACCGTTTGAACGCGACCAATTCCGAAAGCCCGTCAATAAAGAAGGCGTGATTTGTGCCGACGCGGGGGTTAAGCCAAGGGCTAAGGGTTTCGAAGCGCCCTAAGTCAAAGTCAACGTCGTCTTCAATCTTGTTGATTTTCTTTGCAAGCGACCGTGAACCGATAGGCATTACCGTTACGACTTCAAAGCCCTTGTGCTGTTTCCCTATTACGGGTTCAATCGCCGAAATCAGGCGGTCAAACATCGCCGTCGGGTTTGCCGAATTGACGATTGTAATATTTCCGTTCGAAGCGTTATCGACTTTCAAGGCTTCGGTCGTTCCGGCAAATTCAATGTTTATCGCGTAAATATCAACGTCTTTCGGCGGGGCAAAAGGTGCGACGCGGGTAATCATTGCCAAAGCTTCATTGCGGGCAGGGGTCGCATTCGCCCCGGCGTCGGTAATAAAAAACATAATGTCTTTTCGGTCGCCGGGGTTTGGCGCGGTTGTTCCGAAGAACGTATTTGCAAATTGAAACGGAAGAAGCGGCGTTGTTCCGCCTGTCGAAGTTGCAGCCGCGATAATGGCAAGCGCCTGATTAAAGTTTGCTTCGGTCGCGTTGGGCCAAGAATAGTTAGCGGCAACCGAAGACCAAAGCGAAATTGCAAGATCAACTTTGACGTTTGAATTAAGCGCCGCGCCTTTTAGGGCTTCGACAACGTTGTAAAGTTCGGCTTTGGCCCGTTGAAGAAGTGTAATGCTTGTTCCCGGCACAAGGTCATTCATTGACCCCGATACGTCAAGCGCAAACAAGGTCGCAAGCTTTGTCGGAAACGGCTTCGGGTCGGTCACGTTGTAAAGCAAGCCGTAAACCGATTGATACCCGCTTGCGTCGTTCGTAATATCGCCGCGAACAATGCCCGAAGAAATCGGCGCAATAATCGCGTTCTTGAACGACGGCAAAGACGGCGTTACGACAAGTTGATTTGAACCGACCGACAAGATTTGCACAACTTGCCAAGCCTTGTTATTCTGAAAAACGATTGCCAAGTTCCCGGCGCGGAAATCCGAAAGCGTTACGTTGCAGGCGACCGCCGTTCCCGATACATTGCCCACAAACTGCGCTTCGTGCCAAATGGGAACCGCCCAATCGCCCCGGATATTTTGAAGCGACAAGTTGAAGGGCGATTGCCGATTAAGCAAATCGGTTCGAACCGAAAACGAAAGCGCCTGTCGTGCGACCGAACGGTTTTGCGTTCTGTCTTCGTTGCCGTTGTGGGTAAGAACAACATCGGTCAAAAATTCCAGCGTTTCCGAACCCATGACGAAAGGCGGATACGGGATAAACGAATGGTCTTCGAAACCTGCGAACGAAAGCTTACCCATTTGCGACAACCTGTTTCAATTGATCGGAATTGCGCCGAATTACGTTCAACACGACGCTTTCACCTTCGGGGGTCGCCATGTAATCGCCGACAACCGCCGGGTCAATGACGTTGACGATACGGGTGTTGACTTGGGGCGCAGGGTTCGCGCCTGCGGCTGCGGGGGCCGCGCCTGCGGATACCCGTTGCCCTGCCCCTGCGGCTTCGCTGTCGGGCCGTTGCACGGTCGCAGCGCCCCGGCGCAGGGCGTTAAGGTCGTCAACCCCGATACGGCTTGTCGTCGCCGCATCCATGACGTATTCCCGGCCATGAACAGCCCCGGCAACGGCGCTGCGGGGCAAGTCGCCCGTATAGCCCCCCGACATATAGCCCGCCCCCGTGCTAGTCGATTGGGCGCGGATAGCGGCAACGTTCGCCATGCCCGCAGCAATCGCCGCAGCCGCAGCCGCGACGCCCAAGGCGGGGCCAATGACCGGGATTGCAGCCATTGAAGCGTAAGCCGACGTTGCCGACTGATACGTTTGAATAACGGTTTGCGTGATCGCAGCCGCCTTGCCAATTCGGGCAAGCTTTTCGTTTTCCGACGAAGCAAGTTGCGCAATTCCCCCGAAGAAGTCGGAAAAGACTTGCGTTTTCATTTTCTGTTCTGCGGCCCAAATCTGCATTTTTGCAGCCGACGCGGAACGTTCGGAAATCAAGTCGGCATCCCGAAGCATGTTGACTTGTTCATACATATACTTGAATTGTTCGACGCGGGCGTTGACCATTTCGGGCAAATGTTCAAGATACGCGCCGATTTCAGTTTGCGCCAATTGGTTAAGCGCGTCGGCGTTTGTAAATCCGCTTTCGGGGTTCGAAAGAAGATTGCTAATCGCCTTCAACTGTTGAATGTATTCTTCGCGCTTGTAAACGGTCGCGTTCATAAGGGCCGCTTCTTGTTCGGCAACGGCGTTCGCTTCCCGCAAAGCTGCGGTTTTTTCGCGAAGCAATTCGATTTCTTGCGCCGAAAGGTTAATACCCTTTTCTTTAAGCTTGTTGACCTTTTCTTGAACAGCCGCTTCAATTTCGCGTTCTTTGGGAAGCAACTTCAAAAGTTCCATTTCCCTATCCATTTCGTCAAGGTATTCGCGCAAGCTTGCGGTCGCGCCTTGGGCACCTTTGCCGCCGCCCTTACCCTTGCCGCCCCCGCCGCCGTCGCCCGCCCCTGCGGTCGGTTCCGTCGCGCCCCGAAGCGTCGTATCAAGTTCGCCCGCAGCCCGGTTAGCGGCTTCGGTTTCGGCCCGTGCCGTTGCCATGCCTTCGGAATATACGTCAAGCGGGTTGCGAAGATCGGCGAAGCGGTTGCCCATGCTTTCGAATGCCGCCGTCGAACGGTTCGACAAATCTTCGGCGGAAGCTGCGGAACGTTCGGCGGCTGCAACGTAACCGTCGGCAAAAGTCGCAGCCTTAATGCCTAGCCCGTTCATAGCGTAAACGGCCCCGGTAAACGGGTTCGTTACACTAAAAGTAAAGGCGTTGTTCAATCCGTCAATGAAGCTGTTAACCCCGGCTTGCAAAGCCTGCATAAGCCGCGCAAAGCCCGCTTGAACCGACGCCCAAAGCGAAGTAAAGACCGCGCCAATCGTCAAGGTAATTCCGGTAAAGGCGTCAATCATTGCGTAACCGCCTGCAATGATCCAATCAAGCGCCGCCTTCCCGGTTGCACCCAAGATTTGAAACATGCGCCCAAGACCGCCGACCGAAGCCGAAGCTTCCGCAAAGCGGTAAACAAGTTCGCCGACAAGAACGACAAGCGCCCCGATACCCGTTCGAATAAGGGCCGTTCGAAGAATAACAAGCGCAGCCGAAAGCCCGCCCGTTGCAACCGCAGCCGCGACAAGCCCGTAAACATACGCCCCCGCAAAGATCGCCGCAGCCGTCGCGGCATATGTCGCAAACCGACCAATGTTATCGGCAAGAAACAAGATCGCTTGCGCAAGACCATTGGTCAAACCCGTTGACTTGTTAAATTCCCCGAAGAATTGCGTCGCGCTGTTCCGCAGAACAACGAAGGCTTGGCCCATTGTGGGAATGGTTTTTGCAAAAGCGGCGTCAACTTCGCTTTCAATCAAATCCATCGCAAGAATAAGTTGTTCCGCCGTAATCTTACCTTCGGCCCCCAAGTCTTTAAGCGCCCCGACAGGAACGCCCATTGACCGCGCCAAAGCGTCAAGAACAATCGGCATATTTTCCGAAACCGCGCGAAATTCGTCGCCGTTCAAACGACCCGAATTGAAAGCCTGCGAAAGCTGCAACAGCGCCGACGCGCTTTCCGTCGCGGTTGCGCCCGAAACAATCAACGCTTTGTTAACGGTTTCGGTCAATCGAATTGTGTCGTCTTGCGAACGACCTAGCCCTTTCATGGCCCGGTCAAAACGAACGAAGGCTTGCGACGTTGCGCCGACTTCCGAACGGGTTCGGTTCGCAAGGTCGAACATTTCCGAAGTCAAAGCGTTGACTTGGGCTTGTGAAGTCGAAACGACTTGAAGCTTGTTTTGCAGCGTCGTGTAAGCGTCACCCATGCCCACAATAGCGCCCGCCGTGATGGATACCCCGGCAAAGGCAAGGGCCGTTCGAACCGCGTTCATTGCCCCCGCATACCGCCGGGCTTGCGCTGCGCCCCGTGCCTGCGCCTGTTCAAGCCGTTGGGCCGCAGCCGCCGCCCGTGACTGCGCCGCCGCCGCTTGGGCCGCAGCGGTCGCCGTGCGCTGTTGTTCGGTCGCTAGGCGCTGCGACGCGACGGCGGCTTGTGCTGCGGTCGTCGCGGCCCGGCCCTGCGCTTGGGCGGTGCGCTGTTGTTCTGTCGCGACGCGCTGCGCTGCGGCTGCGGTGCGCTGTTGTTCGGTTGCCAGCCTTTGCGAAGTCGTCGCCGTTCGGGCTTGTTCCGTTGCCAGCCGTTGCGACGCTTGGGCCGCTTTCAACGTTTCGGTGTTGACGTTTCGCATTTCGGTTTGAAGCCGGGTAAGCGGGTTTCCGCGACCGATTGCGGCAAGCGAAGCTTTCAACTTGTCAACTTGCGTTTGCGCGGTTCGGGCTTGCGTCGCCATGTCGCGAAGCTTGCGACCGATTGCAGGGGAAACCTTGTCGGTTACTTCAACGATAATCGGGGCGTCTGACATGGCTTCAAACCTTAATCTTAGCTTCGCGAACCGTCTTGCCGCCTAGAAGCTTGGCGCGTTCGACAAATCCGGCGGGTGCCTGTTTCGAATGACCGTCGTTAAGACGGCGAATGTAACGAAGGTTATTCGTTAAAAAGATCGGTTGACCGGGTTTAACCCCGTTGATAACCCCGATTGCGTTTGCAAGCGCGGTCGAAATGCTTGCGCCCCGTGTTGAACCGCCCGACCCCGGCGAATGCGCAAGAACGCTGTTGTTCGCCGGGGTTCCAATCGTTGCAAGCCAATTCGACAAAGCCCGCGACGTATCAACAGGCGTAACCGTAATCAAATCGCGAACGATAACGGTTGCCGCCTTTTTCTTTACGCCGTTGACTTCTTCCCCCAATTTATCGGCGGCTTTTTCTAGGCGGTCTGCCAGATTTCGCAACGTTCGGGCCATGCTTCGTTTTTTCCTTTAACCGTTTTCCAAGTCGTTTCAGGTGTTCCCCGTCAAGAATACGAATGAAATAAAGAAGGTCTTCCGACTGTTCTTCGTCAAATTCGTAATCCCGCGCGTATTCCCTTATTTTTGAAGACGGGATAGGGTTTAACGTGTCGTTATGGGTTCGTTCGCTGTCTAGTTCAAAGAAGGCTTCAAGATACAACTGCAAACCCGGTCGAAGTTCTGGCGCATTTACGAAGGCTTCGGGGGCTTCTTTGCCTTCGCGCAACATCATTTTAACGACGCTTTGTTGAACCGGGGCTAGGTCGAACAAATACGCCAAAACTTCTTTTAGTTTCCCGCGTCGTCTTCGTTGGTTTCTTCGCGGAACAGCGCAGCCGACCGCGCCTTGTCTTGAAGGTCGTCGTAAAGGTCGGGAAGCGCCTTCAAAACGGTCATTGCATTTTCAGGCGAAAACGAAAGGTCTTTGCCGTCGCGACCGCGAACGTTTTTCCAGCCCTTCAAGACATGCTTGACGAAAACGCCCATGAAAAGACTTTCGGCGGTTTCTTCGGCCAAGGTGCCAAGCTGCAATTGCCGGGCGTAAGGCTTCGTTGCCTTTTCAAGCGCCTTCGAATATTTCTTGTTCGTCTTGCCCATGCGCGACAGAACGAAAGTCGGAATTGTGCCGTCTTTGTTCGGCGCGTATTGAACTTCAACGCCGTCGGCTTCTTTTTCGGCGTTGGTTTCGAATTGGTCGAAAAGTGACATTTCGGTTTCCTTTGCTGGAATTAAGAAAGGGGCCGGAATTACCCGGCCCCCGTATCGTAATCAATCGCCCGGCAAAAGCCAAGCTTATTCAGGCATCGCCGCATCGGGAAGATACGGGAAGAACTGATAAAGCAAGGTGTAACCCGCAGCGTTTTCGACCGCGCTGTTTTCAATCGGAAGCATGATTGCCGCATCTTTTTCGACCGTCAAACCGCCGCCCGAAAGCGTCAAGCGCGGCATATCGTAAACGAAGCCGTAATTCGAATACGCGCCGATAACGTTGAAACTGCAATCGGTGTCGTCTTTGATCCGGCGCGGGGCCGAAACATCGGAAAAGTATGCAGTCAACGACCCGCCGACTTCAAAATCCCCGAATTGGAAATCAAGCGCCCCAAGAACCGAAAGCGCCTTGTTCGGCGAAGCGTTGTTCGTCAAGGTCAACGACCCTTCGGAAACATAGCCCACAAGGGGCGCAAGGTTTGCGGAAGCCGGATTGTTGATCGCAATTCGCATCCGGTAAAGGTCGGAAGTCGTGTTGTAAACTTCTTCCCCGTCGGCTTCGAACCGTTCGCCGTCTTTCAATTCGTCGCCGGGTTCGCCCGTGCGGAAAGACCGCGAAGCGGCAACAAACGTCAAGTCGGCTGCAATCTTGTCTTCGGAAGGAAATTCAATCGAAAGTTCGTTGGGAATTGCGCCTTCAAGGTATTCGGCTTGTGCCGACGTTGCGCCCTGCCCAAGCGTTCTTTCAAGCTGATACGAACGTTGCTTGATAAGCGACGCCGCCTTTTCGTTCCGAATGATCGGGCCGCAGAAAACCCGAATGGTTTTGCCCGTGCCCGCTTCGGTAACAGGGGTAAACGTCACGTCGTCAAAAACGACCGCGTTCGCCGAAACCGACTTGATACGGGCATAACCGCGATTGTTCGCGAAAGCCGTCGAAGAAGCGTCGCCGCCAATGAACAGCCAAGCGCCGGGAATGAAGTTCGGAAGAAGCGTAAAGTTTTGCGCAACCGAAATCAAAGCCGGAATGCCCGACGTAACGGCAAACGACACGTCGCCCGACGCGAATTGATACCCGCAGCCTTCAACGTGCTTTTCAAGCCCGCCCGCTTCGTCAACGCAAGCCGGGGTAACAGCAAGAAGCTTGTCGTAAGTCGTCGCCGTGACTGCGGTAACGACCTTCAAGCCGTTGTTCGCAACGTTGTCAAAGCCCGACGCGAAGACCATTTGCCCGGCGGCAAAGGCTGCGGGGGTCTTGATCTGATACCCGGCGGCAAGCGTCACGTTTTGAACGCGGTCGGCATTCGCAGGGCGAACAAGGCTTTTCGTCGTGGGCAATTCCCGCGCGTCGGCGAACATGAAACCTTGCAAAATCCGGTTCAACGACGACTTCGTAAAGTCGGTATTGTAACCGCCCGAAGCTTCTTCGCCGACGGTGCGACCCTTTTTGCGTTGCCGCGAAGGGTTGATAAACGAACGAACCGCCTTCGTAAGTTCCGACCCGAAATCGCCGAAGCTATTCGGTTCGGTCTTGAACCATTGCGCCCCGGCAACGCCTTCGGCCCCGTTCGCCAAGGTCGCCCCCGAAACGGTAATGTTGTTCCCGGTCTTGGCAACGGTAATCAAGTTCCCGTCTTCGCCGGGCGTTTGGGCCGTAATGGTCACAACGCCCAAAGCCGAAACAGCGTTGACCGTCGGAAGCGCGTTGATCGCTGCGGCAAGGGCGGTCGCTGCGGTCGTTGTCGAAGCGCCCGCAAGAACTTGACCCGCCCCCGGCGCGGAAGCGACAAATTCGAAAGCGGTTCCTGCAACCGTGACCGTATGGGCCGCGACGCCCCCGGCGAAGTTTGCGCCCGAACGAACAACCGAAGTCGGGTTCGACGGGTTCGCAATGACAATGCTGTTCCCGGCGACGCCCGGCGTCGAAGCGACCATATTGACAACGTTTGTCGAAGCCGTCGCCGTGACGTTCGCAAGCGCGTTGACCGCAGCCGCAAGCGCCGTCGCGGTCGCGTTGACCGTGCCACCGATAAGAATTTCATTCGCGCCCGGCGCAGCCGTGCGGAAGGTGAAAGTCGTTCCCGCAACGCCGACCGTATCCCCGTCGGCGGGAAGCGTCGCGACGGTCAAAGTTCCGGTTGCCGCAACAGCGACGACAGGGGTTGCCGTAAGCGTGACCGTGCCCGTTGCCGCAATCGCTGCAACAGGTTCGGGCAGTTGACGAAGGCATTCTTCTTCCGCGAACGAAAGTTCAACTTCGTTGCTGTCGCGGCTGTTATTTTCACAAATCGGCGGCATGGGTTAGCCCCTTTCAAGGTTAGGTGATTTCGTTATATTCGTATTCGGCGACGACGTTCAAGCGCAACATTTCGTCTTCCCCGTCAAGGTCGTTAATTCTGGCATTGCGGAACCATACCTTACCGGGAAGCGATTTGCCACGAAAAGCCGACCGCGCGATTTGTGCGAACCTGTCTTGTTGTTCTGCGGCTTCGACTTCCGACTTCGGGGCAAAAAGCTGCAAGAAAACAAGGCCGTCTTCTTGATACTTCTTCCCCGAACCATAGGCGCAAAAAGCCGCTTGCGTCGCCATGACGGTTTGCAGCGACAAGCGCCCCCAATGAACCGAAGGGTTTACCGGGTCTTTATACACGATACGCGGAAAACGGATTTCGGGAATATAGCCCACAATCCCGCCCGCGTTAGCTTGCCAAAAGGCATCAAACCCGGCGCAGATTTCGGAACGGGCGTCAACGAAATTGACCATATCAACCCCCCGTCTTTACTGCGGATTTGAAAACGATTTCGTAAAGAATTGCGTCGCCGTTCGGTGCAAGAACGTCGATTGTTTCAATCGGCATCAACACGCCCCCGCGCAACACGGCGTCTTTCTGCGACGGTTCGAAGTCAACCGCGCCCATAAGCCCCATTTGCGCCCCTGTCGTCAATTCGACGCCCATTGCGCGAAGGCTTTCGAACTTTTCTTTCGTGATCGGAAAGAATACGATTGAAACCGAACGGTCGTCGGGTTCGGTATCGGGAACCGCCTTCGGTCGCCATTTCGTCGCGCCTGCAACTTCGGCGGGGTCGGTTGTGCCCGTATTGCGAATGCGCCAAGTTACGACTTGCCCCTTCTTGGCAATCGTTCTTTTCGCCCCTGCAATTTGGCGTTCATACCCTGCCATATCAAACCCGCATGGTTCGGAAGCCCAAGCCGGGCGAAGCGCAACGCCCAAACAACGGCGCAAGCGCAGCGTCAACCGCGCCCAATTTCGGCCCCATTCCGACAAGAACCGGGTCGGCGTATGTCGTTTCAAGCGGCCCGGTCTTTTCCTTGATAACGTAATCAGCGGCAACAAAGTTCGGCATAATATCAATGCCGTTGTTTTGGGCAATAACAAGTTGCCCAATCGCCGAAGTCAACAAGTTCGGAATTGCGTTGTCGGCGATTTCAACGCCGTTGATAACAACGCCGGAACGCGGAAAGGCGCTTTCAAGGTAAACCCGTTCGCCCTGAAATTCGCATTCCTTCGTTTCGACGTAATCAAAGCCGCGAATAAGTTGCGCCGCAACAACGTCGTCGTCGGTCGAAAGTTCAAAGCCCCGGTTCGCGGCGTAAATCCGAACGGCTTCAACGGTCATATACGAATTTGCATTCGCGACCCCTGTTCCGTCTTCGACAATAACGACAATCGGCATTGCGGCGTTTCCTTATTCGGGCATATCTTCGGGGTCAAAGACGGGATAACCGCCCGCCGCAGCGCCGCCCGACAGGGTTGCAGCCGACCGCGTGATTTTCGCGCCATTCCCGACAAGGGTAATCGCGTTGCCCGCGACGCCTGCGGTTGCTGCGGTCACGGTCACGACTGCGCCGACGGCTGCGGCGTTGACCGACGCAAGCGCGTTGACGGCGGTTGCGATTGCGGTTGCGGTTGCCCCGGCGTTCGCGCCGATATTGATTTGATTTCCGGTTGCGCCCGACGCGACAAAGGTAAACGTCGTTCCGGCAACGGCAATCGTTTCGTCGGCTGCGGGGTTCGTAACGACGGTAAGCGTTCCGGTTGCAGCGACGGCGGGAAATACGGCGGGATAAGCTGCGGGAACATCGCCCGCAACATAGTCGGTCGGTTCCGGCCCTGCGCCATAGTTCGGCGAAGCTTCGCCGTTGCGAACGACCATAACGAACGCGGGTTCGATTGCGGTTTTGATCGCTTCGATTTCGGCCAATTCGTCAACGGTCGCAACGCGCCCGGCGGTAAAGAAGGTGATACGTTGTGCCATGATTTCGGCCCTTTCAGGGGGTTGACCCTTGCCCACAATATGCAGGCAAGGGCGCAGGGGTTAGGCGTTGGGTTTCCAGCCCGGCGCAGCGCCCGCAGGGGCCACAGGCGCAGCCGGGGCGGGGGTTGCCGGGGTCGCAGGGGCCGCAGGCTTGGCGGGTGCCTTGGCGGTCGGTTCTGCGGGCTTGGCGGGGGCCGCGTCGGTCTTCTTGGGCGCGGGTTCGTCGCCGACCTTTGCCGACAGGGCCGCAAGCTTCTTGGCGCGGGCTTCGATTGCCGAAGCGGCGTCGGGGAACTTTGCCGAATAGACCGGCGGAACTTCGCCCGCAACGCCGTCGCATTCTTCAAGCGGGGCGTCGGAAGCAATCGCCCGCGCGTTGCGGAAGCAAACGTTCGCGTTCATTGCGTGGGCTTCTTCGTTTTGCAGCGCCGACGGGGCCGGGCCATTGACGAAGTAAAGAACTTTCAGGGCTTTCATTTGCGCTTCTTTCGTTGAAATTGACAGGAAAGACCGGGGCGAATTAACGCCCCGGCCCGTTCGACTTACGCCGCAAGCGCGGTCAAGACGACGCCCGCAAGGTCTTTGTGATCGGTCGAATACCGGTCCCAATTCGCCGAAGTGAACAGCGCAGCGTCGTTCGGCGATTTGCCGCCCGTCGCCTTATCCCAAGCGAAGCCCTTGACGCCGACGTTGTAAGACCATTCGGCTTGATAGGTGCGCTTGATATTTTCGTCGCCGTTCGTCGCTTCTTCGTTCGCGTCGAAGTCGTTGTTCTGCCCGATGATAACCGCGCCCGGCGTCAAGCCAAGAACATGATATTCGTTCGGGGTTCCGACCGTGACAAGCTGCGGGCTGTCGGTCATAACCAACAGTTTGCCGAAGGGGTCGCGAAGAACGTTGACCGTTCCGTAAGTGAACAGCCGTTCGCCGTTGGTCAGGTTGTTGCCGTAAAGCGAATGCATGGGCGTTGAATGCATGATCCAAACGCCGACACGGGCCGAACGGTCGCCGAACAACGCTTGCGCCTTGTTCAAGTTTTGCCAAGTGACGTTGCGGTTCGCCGGGGTTGCGTCGGCGGTCACGTCAAGAACAACGTCGCTTTCGCCTGCAAGGGCCGAATACGCAATACCCAAGCCCGTATTCAGCATGTCGGCCATGCTGTCAACGGCAAGCTGTTGACCCAAAACCGCGCCCGCAACTTGGGGGTTCATTTGTATCCAGTTGAATTGACCCTTATCAATCCGAATGGGCGGCGTTCCGGCGGCGACTTTCACGGAAACGTCTTCAAGCTGCGAAAGCGTCTTTTCCGCAACCGAACCCGAACCGTAAGCGTTCCGGCGGCGAACCGTGCCCCCGGCGATTTTGGCGAAGAACGCCGTTTGCGAAAAATCGCCCTGATGTGCCGCCGAAGACAGAAGCAAAGCCCCGCCCGTCGCCGTGTTGAAAAGGTCGATTTGCTGTTGAAGAACTTCGGTAAACGAAGCGTAAGCGTATTCGGAATACACTTGAAGATCGGAAAGGGCCATTTGGCATCCCCCTATTAAGTTTCGGTTTCCGCCGCCTTTTTGGCTTCGATATGGGCCGCAAGTTCTTTGGGGTTCATCGAAGCAAAGTCAACGGGTTTGTCGGCGTTTCCGCCGGGGTTCGCAGGGGCACCGCCGCCTTGTTTCGTCTTCCCGGCACCGCCGGAAGACTTCGACGCGATAATAATATCAGCGTAATCGGCATTTGCAACAAGTTCTTTTTGCAAGTCTTCAAGGGTCAACGCCGAAGGTTGCCCGTTTGCATCAAGAACGCGCGTCGTCGGTTCGTCGCCGTCGAAATCGACCGTCAAGCGGTCTTTGATAACGCGGGCAAGCAACGAAGGAACTTTCGAAATCTTCGTTGCAATTTCGGTCGCCTTGGCGTCAACAAGATTTTTCTTGAATACGCCTTGAAACTTTTCCTTCGTCGCCTTGTGGGCTGCGGCTTCGGCGTCAAGCTTCGCTTGCCACGACTTTTCAAGGGTCGCAACATCGCCTTTCTTGCGGGCGTCGTCATTGCCCAAGGCGTCAAGCTGTTCCTGCGCTTCGCGAAGCTTGGCTTCGGCGTCTTTGCGCAATTGGCTTTCGCGGTCTTTCGCCCGCTTCAACGCGCCCGTGTCTTCTTCGCCGTCAACGTCAAGGCGGTATCCGTCGCCGTCTTCGATGTATTCGGCTTTGAAAGCGTCGTTCAACTTTTCGTATTCCGCTTTCGTGACTTTTTTCTTCAAGGCCATTTTAGGAACTTCCTATGTTAAGGGCAAAACACCGTTTCGCCGGGGGTCAAGACAAGATCAAAGCAAGCTTGCTTTCGTATTGCGCCAAAGTCAACGGTCGCGACGTATAAACGCCGTCTTCGGTGCGAATATCCTTTTGCACGTTTGCGGGCTGTTCCGCAAGCCATGCGCCAAGCGACGCCGCCGCGTAAGCTGCGCCCGTCGTGGTTAGCGGCGAAATGCTGGAACGGCAACGAATATGCGCGGGCGGCTTCGGCCCTGTCGCAAAGTCGTAAATTTTGCCGTCGCGGCTTCGGCAAATATCGGTCGTTGCGCTGTCAATAATGCTGTTCCAAGAATAGCGCAAAAAGAACGCCGAAGCGACCGCCGCAGTTACCGCCGAAGATACGAATTGCGTTACCGTGTCGATTACGGCGCTTCCCTGATTTTTGATCCGATCAAGCTGCGACGCCGACCCTTGTTGAATGCCGCCCAAAACAGCGCCCGGCGTTCCGGTCAAGACTGCAACAAGTTCGTCAACCGAAATTCCGTTCGCCCAAGCTTGCCGAACAATCTTTTCGATTTGACCTTGTGCCGAATTGGCGAACGACTTTACGAAGTTCAACACGGTAACGCCGTTTGCAGGAATGGGCAGGTTCTTTAGACGTGCCCACAATGCAGCCCCGGCCCCCGTGATCGCAGCAACGCCGAAAAGCGGGGTCGTTTGGTTCGCGCTTACGAAGAACGGAATAAACGCCGCGCTGTCTTCGTCGCTTAAAACCCCGCGTTCGTCAACGCCCGGCGGTTCGAAGAACGACGCGAACATTCGGCGCGTCATTACGACTTCGGCGTTCATAAACGCTTCAATCTGTTTAACCAAATCGTCGGCGTAACTTCCGAAGATACGGTATTGAACCCGGCGCAGCTTCACAAGAAGAACGTTCAATTGCGTCTTCGTCAATTGGTCAAGCCGACGGTATTTCATGCGACCGAAAAGGTTTTGAAGTTCTTTCGACAGTTCGGCAAGCATACGTTGAAAGTCAAGGAACATTCCGCCTTTGACGCCTTCAATGTAAATTTGGTGCCGCGTTGTTATGTCGAACAAGCGTCGGTTGTCTTGCATGGTCATTCGCCCGCGCCCCCGTTGTTAGGCGGGTTGCCGCCGGGTTCTTCGCCCATAGCTTCCGCAGCAAGGCGCAGGGCTTCGGCGGCGTCGTTCGCAATGCTTTCTTTCGCCTTGGCGTCGTCTTCGGTTGCCGTGCCCGCCTTGCGAAGAACGGTTCGCATTTCTTCGAACGTGATCGCGCCTTTTTGCCATTCTTCGATTGTTTGACGGCGTTCTTCGGGCGACATATTCATAATGTCAAAGTCGGTATTCAATTGAAAGTCAATGCCCGAAGCGTCAAGCCCCGAAAACATCGCGGCTTCGCCAAGCGCCCAAAGATACGCGCTTTGAACGTTCAAGGTCGCCGACGAAAGCGTTGAACCTTCCGACGTTGCTTCAAGCTTCGTTTCGGTTGCAGTTCGTTGCACCTTCGTTTGTTCGACAAGCTTCGCGCCAAGCGCGACCATTTGTCTTTCCTTTGTTTCCATCGCTTCTTTAATCATTGTGTTTTCGGTCGCTTGCAGCAATTCGGCTTTTGCGCCTGCGGGAAGCGGAATGCCGCCCCGCGAACCGAACTTGACGACGCCACCCATTACGTCTTTAAGCCAATCTTCCGTAAGCCCCGAAACAACGGGGGTCGGTTGACCGACGATAAAGCAACTGTCTTCGTAATCGGCGCTGTTCCGGTAATGCGCCAAGTTCAACGAAGCCAAGTCGTAAAACGACGGGTTGTCGGGCGAAGCGTCGTTGTTTTCCGAACCGATAAACGTAAACGGGATATGGTCAAGCGGCTTACCATCCGGCCCCGTCGGGGTAATGACTTCGTGCCGTTGAAAGTTCTTCCCTTTGACCATCTTCGAACCGTCGTAATCGGTCGGCTGCGGTTCGCGCCAAATTTCTTGCGTGTAAACGCCATTCGTAAGGCGCAGAACGCGGAATTGCGCTGCGGTCTTGATTTCAAAGCCGTCGTCGGATGAAATGAAGCTTTCAAGCAAAACGACAAGCGAAAGCTTTTCTTCGGCCCCGTCTTCGGTCAAACGCCAATTGATAATTTCAAGCGGCGAATAAAGGTTGATTGTCGGTCGAACGCGGTTCGCCTGAATATCGGCGACCGTTACAACGCCGCTTTCGTTGTCGGCGGTTTTGGTCGTCGGGTAATCGACATGCAACCCGCAGCGCGAAAACCCGATTGTCAGGTTCAACGCCTTCTTCGCCTGTTGCGTCAAGGTTACGCCGGAACCGCAAACATTCTTGTCGATAACTTCAAGCTGTTTCCGAAGCTTGACGACGGGGTTCTTCGAAAACACTTGACCGACAAGACCGCTAAGGGTTCGGCGGGTCACGTTGTAAAAAACCGCCCGCAAAAGGTAATCGTCATAACGCGCCTTGTTTTCGGGCGACTTGTCAAGCTTGTCGGGCATCGGAAGGTAAGTCGTTCGCGCGGCTTTTACGGCGGTTTCGCCTGCAATAGCGTCGCGAATAAGAATGTATTGCGGCAAAAGCCGCGCAATCGCCGGGTGAATATACGCGACGTTTGCGACTTGCGTTCCGAAGTTCGGGGCCATGATTGCGTTTCCTTATGTGGGCAGGGTCATTTTAACTTTGCCAGCCAAGCGATTTGACCCCTTCAATACACGATAACGGATCATATCGTAAGGGTGATCTTCCGCCTTCGTGTCAACATCATCCATCTTCTTAGGGTCGCGGGGCAGAACGGGCAACAGGGCAATCGTCGCCCGGCAATTCGACATAACGTAAAAGCCGGGGTCTTCGCCTGTCAACGACGCTTCAAGACGGTCGCGCAATAGCTGCAAGCCCACAATACGCGAACCCGGCGACTTGTCGGAACTTTCCCATTTGACGCCTTCTTTGCGCATAATGTCTTCGGTCGTTTCAAGTTCCTTGTCGATAACTTGGCGAATGCGGTTATCTGCGGGGCCGGGCTTCGGCTGTTCCGTAATCCATCCGTTGACCATCATTGAAACTTCGCGTTCGACAATGCCTTTCGCGATATTCCGCGCCGACATTTTCAAGCCTTTGTTCGTTCCGACCGACGGTTGCCCGGTTTGGTCGTCAATTTCGGAACCATACCATTCAAAGATTTGAATAAGCGACTTCGGGGCCGGGCAGAACTTTTCCCATTGGCCCGTTGCAGGGTTCAAAACATCGGCTTCGGTTCCATCGGCTTCGGCGAACCATCCGACAGAAAACGGGTGCGACGAACCGTCGTCGTAAGCCCGGTCAATCTTCCATGACGGCGGCACAACGAAGCGCGGAACGACATGCTTCGACGCTTGCCAAACATCATCAAGCGCCCCGCCTGCGATAATATCCCAAGAACCCGTAAGCCAAGCCTTCTTGCGGTTCGGGTCTTTTTCCTGCGAAAGCGTCGCGATGTATTCGGGCGTCAAGTAAATGTTTTCGACGTAAGAACCGAAGATCGCAATTTGTGTCTTTTCGACCGTTTCTTTCGCTTTGGTTCGCGGGTTGATTACGTCAATCTTCGTCGTCACAACCTGCCCGTAAGGCGCGGGGTCGATAAAGCGACGCTTAACCCAATTGTGACCGGGGCCGTAAGGGTTCGTTGTGCTGAATACCTGCAACTTGATTTCGGGAAGCAACATCGGCACGGCGTCTTTATGCTTCGGGTGAACTTGAACTTGCTTGCCGTAATCCCGGTAAATCAAACGATTGATATAAACGGGGTAATCTTCGGGCCGAAACGAAGTTCGGTTCGTTGACATAAACATATCGTAAAGGTCGGCGGTCGGATACTTCGTAAGTTCGTTCCAGCCGATAAACGGGTATTCGTGCCCGTGATAATCCCAATAATCCTTTTCGTCGGTTGCGGAACGAAACAACAGTTCTTCGCCCGTGGGCCATACCCATTTAAGCGCCGACGTTGAAGCATGAAACTTCGCCCCGTCGTTAAATTCGGGGAACCAACGACGCGACTTCAATATAAGGTCGTCAAGGTTCTTATATTCGCGGTCGATAATAATTCCGCGCCAAAACGGGCCGTAACCCTGCCCGACGCCTTGGCGGAACTTGAACAATTGGGTATCGGTCTTCCCCGGCCCCCGCGTTCCCGTATAAAGGGTATGGTCGCAAGTTGAATACAACGCGACTTCTTGCGACGTTTTCGGAATTGGCGACCAAACGCTTTTAGTTGATAACGCGAACATCGCTTGCCGCCAATTCCACTAGATCGCCTTGAAGTTCGCTTTGTTGCTGAAATGCAAATTCGGCAAATTCGGTCGGGTTCATCGGGGCCAAGCGGTGTTGAATGACGCCCAAGATTTTGCCCGCGTTGTCGTCGTCGTTCGGCTTCGCGTCGGAACCTGCGGCTTTCGACATGCGGTCAAGGGCCGCAATGCGGTCGCGCGGTTCGACAAGCGGATTGCTTGAAATCTGATAACCGATCTTCAAGACGTGCTTTCGAACTTCTTCGGGCGTAAGCGGAATTTTTTCTTCTTCGATAGCTTCGCGACGTTGACGTTCTTCTTCTTTTGCTTCTTCAACGATTGCGATAACTTCGGGGTCTTTGTGCCACTTGGCGGCATGGGCAACCCACAAAGCGCGGGGCAACTGCCCGTTGTCTTCGTTCCAAATGGTCAGGGCCGCGCGAAAGGGGTCGGGTTCGCCGAAGGGGCTTCGCAGCCGTTCGGCGTTGAAGGCTTCCGCGAACGCCGCCTTAGCGTCGGCAATTTCGGCTTCGTTGAAAGGGGTGGTTTGCATGTCGGGCGTTCCTGTCTTCGGTCTTCCACCGAATATAGGGGAACGCTGCGCCGAACGCTACCAGCAATTGAACTTGCGACCGTGTTCAAAATGGGAAACGACGCCTTCAAGCGCGGGTCGGTCGTTCGCGTCAAGATAAACGGCGGTTTCGTCGGCAACCTTGATCGGTTGCCAGCCCGCGCAATATTCAGGGGTTCCGCACGACGCCAATACGCCGGGCACGGTCAAGCAAATCAGTATCCGAAGCGACTTCCGCATTTGTCTTCGCCCTTTGTTCAATGGCATTCGCCGAAGCTTTCGCCCGTTCAAGCGCGACTTCGTTTCGGGCAACGCGCTTACCCCCGAAGAACAATGCGACGCCAGCCAAGACCAAAGCCCCGACAAGCGCCGCGAATGATTTTAGGCGGCTAATCGTCGTCATGGTGCGCCCCCATCATAAAGCAAATCAGAAAGAAAACGCCACACGCCCAAAGGATGAAAAGCCAAAAGGCGGTTTCGCCCGTCATTCCGAAAGCGCCTTCAAGCGACGGCGGAAGATATACGCCATTGCGCCGACGCCGATAACGAAGGCAACGACGGCGATAATTTGGGCCGTCGGCGAAAGCGCCCCGATGCTGGAAACCATGACGCCCGCGCCTGCGATGGAACCGCCCCCGCCGATCACGGCGGCAACCGCCGACTTGTCTTCGGAAATGGTTTCGGGCCGCGCCTTGTTTTCGGTCGGAAGACCCGTCGCAGTTTTCGGGAAGCGCGAACCCCAAGACCGGGCCGGGCCGTTGTCAACATGAATGAAGTTCGAACGCGGGTAAAACCCGAAGCCCGAAAAACCGACGGCTTTCGCGTCGGCTTCGTATTCGTCGGGGTTATGGTTCGACATGGAAACGTCAAACGCCTGCGCCGTCAAATGCAGCGAACCGGGGGCACCGTCAACGGCCCGGTTATGTTCCGGCGACCGATACGCCGAATTGACGATAAGCGGGCGGTTCCTGCGGTTCCGCAGGGCTTGCAGCTTATCCATTGCGTCGAAGTTGATCGCAACGCGACCCGTTCCCCGACAAGCGATTTCGCGGGGCGAAAAGTTCGGCCAGCGACGCGAAAATTCCGCAGCCGGAACGGCGGAAGCATTCGGGTAAACATGCGGATACGGCTTCAAAGTCATTTCGTAAATACCCCGTTCTTGATTGCTGCAACTGCGGCGACCAACGCGCCCAAAGTTAAAAGACCTTTTACGAACCACGAAACGACCCATTGCCCCCTTTCGGAAACGTCAACAAGCGCCGAAAGCTTTTCGACCATTGACAGTTTTTCGCCGATTTGGGGCTTGAAAAACGCGCTATGGATTTCGGCAATTTGCCGTTCCATTGCTTCGAAGCGCCGCTTTTCTTCTTCGGTCATTCCTAAGCCTTCGTTCATTTTCTGCCCTGCCCGTTAAGTTTGTGCAACCCTAACACAACCCGAAGCGGAAAGGGAACCCCTAGATATGCCGCAGCCCTGCCCGTTGTGGGCAGGGCAGGGCGTCAACGCAACATAGGGTAACACGGTTCCCCCGCAAGGGCTAGGGGGCACGTTTCCGCGCCCCCTGCGACCGCTTAGGCGGTGCGAACAACCCAAGCCCCGCCTTCGGCGGATACCAGCTTGAAAACGCGCGTGTTGCGCATTTTGGGCCGTTCAACTTCGGCTTCGCTTTCAACGACGAAATGCCCTTCGGCGTCTTTCAGGCGCTTGCCGTCTTCGCCCGTCGCATAGGTCTTTTGCGTCACGGTTTCCATTTCGCCCGTTTCTTCGGCGTAACGCGCGGTTGCGCTGGAAACGGTCGAAGCAAGCGACTTCGCGGGTTCCGGCATCTTTTCAGTTGCGGGAACGAAGAAGCCCTTGCCGACTTCCAGCGCGTCGAACGGGTATTTTTCCCCGCCGCCCCGTGCCGCCCGGCGCTTTTCGTTCGCAGCCGAAAGAATGTCGGTCGGAACATCGGCAATCGCGAAGTTCGACTTGACCGGGGCCGGGGCGGTCGAACCTTCCGACATTTTCGCGATACCCGCTGCGGTCGCGCGAACGGCGACGTTCCCGGCGGCGTCGGTCATTTCGGGGTTGACTTCAACAAGACCCGCGTTTGCCAGCCCTTGCACGTCGGCAAGCGGGCCATACGTTCCGGCTTCCCCGGCGTTGACGATTGCAGCAAGCGCGACCATGTTCAAAGCGACGGCGGCGATATTGGGCTTCTTTGCCATTTCGGAAGTTCCTTGATTTGAAGGGCGGCGACCATCGCGGCCCGTGTTTCGAAGTTAGTTCGTCGTTTCGGGAAGGTCAAGCGACAAAATCGCGAAACCTGATTTTTTTCTTACCGAAGGTCGTAAGCTTCGCAGAAACCTAGCCAATCGGCGGGCACCGGGGGCGGGCAGTTCGGCCCGGCTGCGGTCGCAACGTGTATAATGCCCACAATCAACAGGGCGCATACAATCGCAAGCTTTGCAAGAAACAGCGCGTTCAAGATCATGTCAACTTCTTCGGGCGTCTTCATTTCTTTATTCCCATGCTTTTAACGAAGGCGTCAACGCCGTCGGTTGCGCAAGCCATAAGCGACAGGCAATCGCGTTCGATAGCTTCGTAATTCGATATGACGTATTGCACATTCGACCGCAGAACGTGCCCGGCGGCAATGGCGGCTTCGATTTCGTCAATCATTCGGCGCATTGCCCCGGCGATATTCGAAAGCCCTTGATACATCATCGGCGACGCGGCAAGCAAGTTTTCGGCGTCGGCGTTGACCCCGCCGAAGGTAAACAGCAAGTCGGGAACGCCCCGGTTGCGAAGCCCTGCGACCGCGTAACCGATATGCGGGGCCGTCGGGTCTTGCATGTTCGGAACCTTGAACGGAACAAGGGTCATTAAGTCTTCGTTATTCCAAGGCATGTTTCGGCCCCTTTCTAGTTGACGAATACGCCCTTAACAACGGGCAGGTTATCGACGCAAACGACGTTCGCAACGAAGATTTGAACGACGTAACCGCCGAGCGCATTTTGCGCCCGAACTTTGCCGATTACAACCCCGTCGTTGTGGCGCATTTCAGAAAACGACGCCGACGCCGGGTCGCGCAACAGTCGTTCGACGGCGAATTGCGCTTCGCTTACGATACGCCCCGCGCTGCATTCTGCGGGGTCAACTTCGGTCGAAGGCAACGAAACAACGATTGCGCCCAACGCTGCAACCGTGCCCCAAATCGCGACAATCTTAAACATTTTAGTTCCTTTCTATATTGCGGCTTGGCAAGCGTCGCCTATACGTTCTTCGTCGGCTGCGCTAAGGCGGTTCAAAATCCAATCGGTGTTTTTCTTCTTCTTGCCGTTGATACCGACGATTTCCCAATTATCGACATACGTTCCGCGATACCAGCAATCGCCGGGTTCCCAATACGTCGTAAAGTCAACGTCAACCGTAAGACCGCCAAGAACGACAACTTCGACTTGCCCGCACATATCAAAACCCTTTCGTTACGTTGCTTCGTTACGAAAGAAGATAGGGCTTAACGCTGCGAACGTCAAGCCCTATTCCGAAGTTATTTCGGCGAAATCGCGAAGTAATCGCGTTTCCATGTTTCGAAGTCGTCTTCGTCGTCAAACCCATTCGACACGACGCGACCGTTGCGCTTGTCGATTGCGGCGTATTCGCCCGACGCTTGGCGCTGCAAAATGACGTGATCGGGTCGAAGGGTTTCGGGTTGCTTGGGCATGTCGGGGGCTTTCTTTTGCTTGGGAAGGAACATACGTCGCAGGGCTTCGCGACGACGGGCAGCCATTGCAACGGATCATTCGACAAGGTTTCCTTGCACGTCTTGAACGCCCAAGGCAACAGGGGGATGCGACCCGCCGACGACCGCAAGCGTAATCGTTCCGCCTTGCACAAGGGCGCGAAGTTCGGCGGGCGACGGTTGCCATACCGAAACGAAGCCCCGGTTGCCGCCTTCGTCAAACTTGACGGCGGTAAGAATGCCGCATTCGGGCATATCATCGGGCGGGGTCAACACAACGTCGGGGTTCGGAAGTTCAACGGGCTTCATTGTCAGAACCCCCGAACTTCGGCGAAGGCGCGGTTGCCAGTTCGGCCCCGCAAGCGGCGTAACCCGCCAAATCGGCCCAATTGTCAACATGGGCGGGGCTATTCGTTGCCCGAACCAACTTCAACGCCGCCAAGCAAAGGGCGACTTCATACGACGCGACCTTGCGCCCAAGCAAGACCGACCAAATCGCGGCGATACCCGCGAACCCGTCTTCGGGCGGGCCGTAAAGTTCCTGTCGGTTCTTCAACACGGCTTCGGCTGCGGCGTCTAAGCATTCTTTGCGGTTCATTTTCACTTATCCTTGAATTGCCACGACGAACCGTCGTTCGTCAAATACCATTGTATAAGGTCGGCGGCGTCACGCCAAGACCTTTCAAAACTGAAAGCGTATCCTTGGGCAAGGGCGAAGGTTCGGAACGCTTTTTGCGACGGGCGTATTTGGCCCGTCGGCGTTTTCATTTCGATATAAAGCCCGTGATACGGATACTTCGGCACGGGAAGGAATATGTCTGCAACGCCGTCGCGAACGCCTTCGGCTTTCATTGTCGCCCCGCGTATCGCCCGCGACTTCGCGTCGTCGCCCCGCGCCCCGCCGTTCGGGATTGCGTGTAACCATTCCAGCGCGGGAACGCCGATCTTCTTCGACGTTAAGAACACCTTCGCGTCGCCTGTTGAAGCCCACAAGTTAGCGACTTCGAACCCGTGATACCGGGCGACCGCAGCCCAAGCGAAAAGCCCCGCTTGAATGCCATGTTCCGAACCTGTCTTCGCCAATATGTCGGGGGTAATCATTGCTTCGGCTTTCCGATCAACAGGTAAGCAAAGAAGCCCGTAACCCGATCATAAAACGAAGGTTCGGGGAAGTCGGGCAAGGGTTCCGACGACATGCCGATTTCGTTGTAAAGGTCGGGGGCATGGCGCTTCAAGAACTTTTCAGCTTCGAACCATGCTTCGCCGTCGTCGCCCTGCAACATATCGGCGACACGTTCGCAAGCTTCGCGTTCGCGGTCGGCTGCGACTGACATAATCGCGTCAATCGCCCCGTCGAAGCATGGTTCGCATTCGCCGGGCTTGCCACAACTGCAACCCCTTGCAAATTCCTTCACAATGCGGGCGACCGCTTCTTTCGTCGTTTCTTCGGTCATTCCAGCCCCCGCGCTTCGTCTTCGGCTTGAAGCATGGCTTCGGTTCGCAGCCCTTCGCCCATTGCTTGCGCGAAAGCAATGGGCGAAG
>Ga0116156_10001319_pt1 | contig 24369 bp, 15 predicted proteins | sample AD_UKC045_MetaG_FD_89891 | JGI IMG/M metagenome (GOLD analysis project Ga0116156, IMG submission 89891) | Active sludge microbial communities of municipal wastewater-treating anaerobic digesters from USA - AD_UKC045_MetaG | ecosystem: Engineered > Bioreactor > Anaerobic > Digestate | place: USA... | reverse complement strand
CGTTGTGTCTACGTTACTAATCGTGGATTATTCTGAATATATTGCACGATCCGTTCCAATTCTTCGGGGCTTCGGACAATATGATCAAAACCTTCTTTCTGCCAAAAAGTTCCCTTTCGCCCGATCTTTTGGTTGATCACATGTGCAGTAAACGATTTCCAATTCTGCAGGATGTCCGAAAGTTCATTCTTCTCATAAGGAGTTACCAGTGCATGTATGTGATTGGGCATCACAACATATTCACCAAGGAGATAACGTTTCTTATCATAATACCTTAAGGCTCCTTCAACCAATACCTTGAACTCAGTCTTTGCTAAAAGGCACTCTCCGTGGCATTCATCCAGCCAGCGTTCCCATCGAGCACTAAATAGTCGGTCATACTCTGCTTTGGTTTTGGTATCATGCGGTTCGGGATGACGCGCTAGCCACTCTTCACGCTCTTGTTTCCATTGCGTTACACGTTCTTCAGGCATGGAATCGGCAGTCCGCCAAGTTACAAAATACGTAACACCGTCCTGACGCCAATGCGGTAAATTTCCACCGTGGACATATCCGACTGGCTGGCGGGGATCGAACCACTCATAGAGGATAGGTTGATTATCTTCTAAGAGTGCTGGTTGACCTGTTCCTATTGTGGAAGCGGCGTCCACGCCGCTTTTTATACGCGACGGGGACGTCGCGTCTACATATTGTACTGGGCGTATTGTGTCTTCCGTGGAAGCGGCGTCCGCGCCGCTTATTATTCGGGATGAGGATACTGTGTCTTCTTTTCCAGAATTATTTTCTACCAGCATGCTACCGCTCCCCTAATTTCAACGCTACTCAAGACTATTTTACCTACTGGATTTAATCTATTCAAAAAAAGATCACACACTTGGTGGTTGTTCCATACACGAGGGCAAAAGTATCTATTCTGGAAGCGGCGTTCACGCCGCTTTTTATACGCGACGAGGACGTCGCGTCTACATAAGACCGCAACAGAAGTATTGTATCTTTTGTGGAAGCGGCGTCCACGCCGCTTTTTATACGCGACGAGGACGTCGCGTCTACAATAGTCACCGCCGTCCACGCCGCTTTTTATACGCGACGAGGACGTCGCGTCTACAATAGTCACCGCCGTCCGTGCCGCTTATTGTACGCGACGGGGACGTCGCGTCTACAATAGTCACCGCCGTCTAGGTTCGTTTTTGCCGAAGGGGTGGCCGATGGGGGTGCGGGTAAGGAATCGGATGACGGCGCCGAGGATGGCGAGGATGAATCCGAGGGCGACGCATGCGACGCCGCCCCAGTAGGCGCCGACGGCCCAGCGGCCTTGTCCGACGGTGGCGTAGAGGATGACGCAGATGACTCCGATGACGGCGAGAATGAGTCCGGTGAGAGCGAAGTCGACGGATTCGGTGGATTCCATGTCGGACGAGCTGCCCTCGACGAAAGATTGAAGGTCTTCGTAGGAATTGAGGAGTTCCGGCTTGCGTTCGAGTTTTTCGAGAAGGGCCATTTTGACGCGGTGATCGAGCCAGAGGCGGCCGATGTGGCGGGCCACGGAGTAAATCAGGGTAACAAGAACTATAAGTACGGGTAACATAAGCAGGAACGATCTCATTCTATTGCCTTTCCGGTGGTTGGACTCGCTCCAGCGGGGTTGTGGTTTCTTTACACTTGTCCGCTCGTATTGTAGCAAGGGATGCCCGGAATTGTGAAACCTGCAAAAAGGCCTTGGGGTCAAAGGGATAAGGTGAAAAGTATGGGCAGTTTAGTGCGCAGCATAGGGCTGGCGGTAGTGATTGCCGCAGCCATTCAGGGCTTTACGGTTGGCGTGTTGGCCCCGAAGCTTCCCCGGGAGGTGGTTCGTCCCGGGGTGCAGGATTACCGCACCTTGACCCTGCCCTCGGCGAAGCTCCTCCAAATTACCAATGCGGACGGGGCGGTGTCGGTCATGCCGCATGAACGGGATATTGACGCGATTGAGGTGATGGTGGATATCCGGGCCTACACGCAGTCGTATGACACGAAAGCGGTGGCGGAACAGTATGCAAAGACGCTGATCAAGGTGGATTCGGATTCGGAGGCGGTGACGATTTTAACGGAGCCGGAAGAGCGTCCGGACGTGGTGGATTTGCGCGTGGATTATAGTGTGAAGGTACCGGAAGGGACAAATATCCGGCTGGTTGGGACGAATGGAAATGTTTGGATAGCAAAGGGTTGCGGCGAAATCACGGTTCAAGGCAACAATACGGATATAGAGGTATTGGGGGCCACGAAGCCGGTGGTGGCGAAGAGTACAAATGGCCGTATACGGGTGTATGACGCGGAGAATACGACAACGCTGGAGACGGTGAATGGCAGTATTTACGCAAACATGTTAAAGGGTAAATTACAGGCGTCAACAACCAACGGGAACGTTTATGCAACGTTGCTGGCGAAGGACGTGGAGGCCTGCGAGTTGAATGTTATGAACGGCGGTATTACACTGGTCATGCCGGAAGGCTGCTCCGCCCAGGTGGACGCATGCACGGGCCGAGGTACGGTCCGGTCGGATTTCGTGTTCCAGGAGAACACACCGGCAGTGCGGCAGCGTGAACTTCACGGTTCCCTGGGCGACGGGCGCTCCCGGCTATCGTTGAACTCGCTGAATGGCGACATTTGGATAACAAGGAGCACGACATGACCACTTTGCTGCCTTGGACGTTCCGCGCCTCGAATTCCGTTGCGGCAATTCCCGCGACGAAGTTGGGACGTGAGGACGCCGCCCCGAATGACATGGCTTTGGTGAAACGGGCCAAGCGCGGGGATACGGAGGCGTTTTCGGAACTGGTGCGCCGGCACCAACATATCATTTATAACGTGGCATACCGTTTTATGCGGGATGCGGCGCTTGCGGAGGATATGGCGCAGGAGGCGTTTTTAAAGGCGTTCCGCCTGCTGAAAGGCTTCCGGGGCGATTGCAGTTTCAGCACATGGATGTACCGGGTGACGTGCAGTGTTTGTTTGACGGAACTGAACCGCCGGAAACGGCGGGGTGAAGTGGAATTGTCACCGGCGAACATGTTGGAAGCGTCGGTGGACCCGCCGGATGCATCGGATATGCCGGAACATATCCGGCGGTGCGTGCAGAAGCTTCCGGATCGCTATGCGACGATCATCACCCTGTATTATTTGCAGGGGATTTCGTATGAGGATATAGCGCAGGTTATGCGAATTCCGATGGGGACGTTGAAAACTTGGATGTTTAGGGCAAGAAAACAATTGAAAAAGATTGTGGAGAAGGAGGTATTCCGTCATGGATACCAGGAAACCGATTGACATAGACGCGGCGATTGAAGCCGCTTTGAGCGGGGAACCGATGCGCACAGCGCCGGAAACGTTGCACCGGCGGGTAGAGGAGCGCCTCCGGATTGTGCGGCTGAAGGAACAGGAGAAATCGCGGTTCCGGTATACGATGAGCACGCTGGCGGCCGGCTTCTTAATCGTGCTGGCCATGACGGGCCTGATCGTTTCGGTGACGAATTTCTATGTGCTGATTTTACATGGCGTTTCGGGCGGCAAAGGCCAATACGATGCATATGCCACGTCGATGATGCTGTCGGCGGCGGGCTATAGCGGAGCGTATTCGTTGTTGTCCAGCCTGCTGTTGGGCCTGGGTACATTTATCGTGGCTCTGATTCCCTTGTGGAAATATTTCGGGCGAGGCCACGCGCCGAAATTCTGAAATTGATCTGTAACGCCGTCTTAACGTCATAATAGTATGTTAAGATGGCGTTTTACTTTGCAGCTTGTAAGAGACCGGGATGACGCACTGCCCGCCGGGTATGTACAGGAGGTATTTGGGCGGGAAATGGCGGCAAGCCCCGGTAAACGGAAGGTGCAGTATGGCTCGACGGCATGGTCCAGGTTCATCCATTTCCTCGGTGCATATAGTAGGCGCCGTGGTGGTGATGCTGGTTTCACTGGTGCTGCTGGCCCTGTTTCTGGCGCCGCGGCGTCCTTCCGCGCCGCCGGTATCGTCCATTTCATACACAGCACGTCCGGAAGAACGCAAAAGCGGGGGGGTGGGAGACCGTCTCCGCAATGAGGCCCCCGTGCCACTTCGGCAAAAGCTCAAGGCGGATGCCAAAGTCAAGAAAGAACCGGCCCCCCAGGAAAATACGGAACGTCCCTATGGCCTTTTGGCGGTAGTGGTGGATACCCATGAGGAGAAGCCTATTGCGAACGCGCGGGTACTGGTCCGGCGGGAATGGACGCCGGAGGAGCAAGAGGATTGGAACCGGCGTAATGCGGAGGTTATTCGCGAGAAGAATATGGAGGCGCTGGATGCGCTGAAGGAGGAGGCGGCCCGGCTCAACGAGTCGTACGATCTTCGCACGGGGGACAAGGGGGAGGCGGAGTTCAAGATGGCGATGGCGGGATCGTTTAAGGTCAGTGTCTATGCGTCCGGATATACCCCTGTGGAACAGGTGGAAACCGTTAGGGAAACGCAACCGAAGCAAACAGTGAAGATCAAGCTGTCGAAGGGCGCGATGGTATTTGGGCGGGTTACGGAAGCGGGCACGAACGCACCGGCGGTAGGAATTATCATTGAGGTGGAGCAAAGCACGCCGGGACTCACGCAGGAGCGCGATCCGAATCGTCCGTTCCGGTCTTCGTATTGGCTGGGGGATCCGCCGGTTACGGATGACGAGGGGAATTTCTGCGTATCGGGGCTGCCGGTGGGCGAGTTTGGATTGTCGCTTAATCTTCGGAAAACTCCGTATAAAGTGGGAAAAGTGATTCCCTATCAGAAAGTGTCTATTACACGTCCCGACCAGGAGCTTAAGGGGGTGGATTTTACGGTGGATCCGGCGGGAATTGTGTGGGGGTATGTCACGACGCCGAAGAAAGAACCGGTTAAGGGCGCGGATATTTTATTGTGCACCTCGCAGAGCGTGCTATCGCAAGCGCTGACGAGCCTGGTCAAACAGGCGCCGCCGCTGCATGATTCCTCGGAGGAAGACGGGTATTACGAGTTAATGGGGGTTCCGCTGAACGAGGAATACCGGCTGTATGCGACATCCGAGGGGCATTCACCGCAATTGGCGGACCCGTTTATTTTAACGGCGGCGAACCGCAGCGTTCGGATTGATGTGTTCATGTTTGGGGGAACCAATGTGTATGGGCGGGTGGTGGACAGCAAGCGGAAACCAGTCCAGGGGGCGCAGGTCCTCTGTATTCCGAGCTATAAGCAGTTAATATCACCCATGCAAAGCGCACAGGCGTTTCGGGACGCGCGCTCGGATAATGAGGGCAATTTTACGATTAAGGAACTGCCGCCGGGGAATTATCAGGTGTTTGCTCAGAAGGAGCGGTATAAGATTGCGACGTCGGGGGAGCCGATTTATCCCAATGGCTACAGCGACATCACGGGGCTGGAGATTATGTTGTATCCCGTGGATGAAGGGACGCATTCGATCTATGGAACGGTGGTGGACACTGCGAGTCAGCCGATTGACGGGGTGAGAATTGTGGTGGAGGGAATGGGTATGGAAAGCCTGCAAGGCATAAACCGTGATACGACGACGGGCTCCGATGGCAAGTTCAGGATTGACGGAGTGGAGACGGGGGCGTACCGGCTGACGGCCACGATGCAAGGGTATGCGCCGCGGCGTGTGGGCCGGGCGCTGCTGGACCGGGAAAACAAGGTGGTGATGGACGCCTCGGCGGTGATTCGCGGGGTGGTGCTGGTGAAGGAGACGAATACGCCGCCGGTGGGCGGATATTCGGTAGGCGCAACACCAGTCTCGGCATCGGGTGGCTTGAGCCTGGCGCGTTTCTCGGACGAGCAGCCGATGGGTACGAATTTTAACAATCCCGATGGTAGCTACGAGTTGTATGTGGCGCCGGGGATTTACCGGGTGGAAGCGCGTGCAACCGGATTCACCCCGAGCCGTTTGGAGGTCAGTGTGGAAGCGGGGCAGGTCCTGGATAATGTCAATCTGCTGCTGAGTGAAAAGGGTGGGACGATTTCCGGGCGGGTAACGACGAACGATGGGGCGAGTCCGCAAGGCACGCAAGTAACGCTGATTGAGGCCGGCACGGAATCCGAAGCAATGGTGATGACGGCAGTGGGCGATACGCCAGGAAGCCAGTCCATGCAAGTGGGATCAGACGGGGCATTTTCGTTTACGCCCCTCCCCGCCGGATCGTATACGGTGGTGGCGCGCCATCCGAGTTATCCAGCGGTAAGCAGCAGGTTGTTGTTCCTGGAAGAACAAGGAACCATCAACAATGTAGAGTTGCGGTTAGGGGCCGGCGGCGGCGTGCATGGGTATGTGTACCGCAATGGGAAGTTGGCGGCCGGGGCGATGGTAGTGGTGATGGGCGGGGGAGCTACGAAATCGGCCACAACGGATCAGAACGGGTACTATACCATTGACGGATTGTCGACGGGCACCTATCAGGCGATGGTCAGTTATGTCTCATCGGCAGCGGGGGCCGATCTGAATGCACTATACGATATTCAAGGGGTCCCCTTGGAGATCCAGGAAGGACGCATGTTGGATTACAACTTCGGCGATACCTCGGGCGTGACCATTGAAGGCCACTGTTCCCGATCGCCTGGTTTGGCTGGCTACGCAGTACTTCGGGCTCCGGGCATGACCAATTTGCAGGTGGGTGATCTGGCGGATATCGGACAGCTTACGGGTCAATTCAGCGCCATTAATATGATGGGCGATTTTGAGCTGAAAAACGTTCCGCCGGGTCAATGGCAACTGGATATTTATTTCCCGGAATCGGGCGTATTGGAAGTGCGATATGTACACACGGAGTTGGTGGAAGTGACTGGGGATGAGCAGAATATTCCGCTGGATGTTAATATACGTTTTTAAGGAATGCCAATGTCAGTAATTGAATTGCGTGATGTGGAAGTGTGTTATGAGGATCTGAAAGCGCTCAATGGAGTGACGTGTTCCATAGACGGGGGCACGGTGGGGCTGCTGGGGCCGAATGGCGCGGGGAAGAGCACGCTATTGAAGACGCTGCTGGGCTTTAATCGTGCCACGAAAGGCTCCGTGACCGTGTTCGGGATGGACATGCCGAAGAACGCGTTGAAGGTCCGCATGCAACTGGGCTATATGCCGGAACGGGAATCAGTAAGTCCCAAGGTGAGCGCGGTGTCATTCATCACGTATTGCGGGCGTCTGTTCGGCATGTCGCGGGTGGATGCGATGGAACGCACGCATGAAGTGCTGAATTACGTGGGGTTGGGAGAGGCGCGTTACCGGAAAATGGAAACGTATTCCACGGGGATGCTGCAGCGGGTGAAACTCGCACAGGCGCTGGTGCATGACCCAAAATTGCTGCTCCTGGATGAGCCAACAAACGGCCTTGATCCTCAAGGGCGCATCGAATTGCTGGAACTTATCAAAGAGGTGGCCGGCCGGCGGAAAGTTACGATTATACTGTCATCGCATTTGCTGCCGGATATTCAGCATGTGTGCGACAATGTGATCCTGATTCAAGGCGGCGTGGTGGCGCTTGCGGGATCGATTGATGAACTGACCGCCGTGGTGGACCGCTGTTTCGAGGTGCGCATCCGTGATAATAAGGACGGATTTCTCACCGGGCTGGCGGAAGCGGGGTTCACGTGGCAGGATCAGCAGGACGGGAACCTGTTTGTCACGGCGCCGGACAACACGGACCCGCGCACGCTGTTTGAGATTGCCCGTGCGCGGGAGACGCAAATACGCCATTTCCGCCCCGCACGACACAGCCTTACTGAAATTTTCACACAAGCCGCAGGAAAGGAATGAACCGTGCCGATTTATGAACAGACGTACCGTCATTATGAGGGCAAGATGCGGCATGGCTTCCGCTGGCTGATTGTCATTGAACAGGAATTGCGCGTGCTGGTGAAGGCAAAACCGTTTTTATTGTTGTTGCTGGTGGCGATGATCCATTGCATTGTGCGGCTGCTCCAGGTGGTGGCGTTCGACGTGGTTATCCAGGATCCGAACAATCCGCTGACGCCGTTGTTGAATCAAATCAAGGGTCTGATGGTATCCGAGCAGATGTTTTTTGATTTTTTGCGGTTGCAGACGCCGGTGCTGTTCCTTATTACGCTGTATGCGGGGTGCGGGATGATTTGCAACGATTTTAATAATAACCTGATGGAGATTTATTTTTCGAAGCCCATCCGATGGTACGACTACGTGGTGGGCAAGGTATCGTCGCTGGTGATTGTTGGGCTGATGCTGACGGCCGTTCCCGCGATTTTTCTGGTGGTGCTGCATAACCTCCTGGTGCCGAGCATGAAGGTATTTCAGGAGACCTGGACATGGCCAGGGGAGATTATTGGATTTTCACTGGTGATCGTGCTTCCAATGGCATTGAGCATACCCGCGGCATCGGCGCTGTTGCGGAGCCAGAATTACGCGGCAATTGTGATCGTGATGATTCCCGTGGCGGCCTCGGCAATGGCCACGGTCTTGCAGGGGGTGTTGGACAACCGTAACTACCTCATTCTGTCGCTTCCGATTGCAATCAACCGCATAGGCGAGCAACTCTTCCATGGCCACGTATCCTTTCACTTGAACTGGAGGTGGTCCATGGCGCATATCGTGGGGGTGTGTGTATTGTGTTTGTGGATTATCATCCACAAAGTGCGAAAAGCGGAATTGGCCACTTGATTTTTGCATCTACCGGAAGAAAACCATTGGGAAATTCTGTATAAAACCAAGTTTGATATCCACCGGTGGTTTATATGTGTACAGCCCGCCCATTGATCCTGTGACGGGAAAACGGTACCATAGAGATGTTCTTGGAGCAGTTTTTCACGGATGCGGCACTACCTTTTCTTTTGTGATTGGGTGATTTGTTTTTTCAGCGTTAAGGAGAACCGGATATGTCAAACAATGCCATTAACGAATATTTGAAGAACACCCCGGCAGACAAAATCGATGCGGGATTTTTAGGATATATCGCCAACCTGTCCTCGGTGGCTTCGGTGGCCCCGCAAGCGGCCAAGGCCATCGTGCAGGAGTTGGCCGACCAGCGTGGCTATCTGAAACTGATCGCCAGTGAAAATTATTGCTCGCTCGCCACACAGCAGGCCATGGCAAACCTTCTTACCGATAAATACGCGGAAGGCTTCCCTGGTCAGCGCTTCTATGAAGGCTGCGATAACGTGGATACGGTTGAAGCCTATGCCTGCGAGCAGGCCTGCAAATTATTCAATGCCGAACACGCCTATGTGCAGCCCCACAGCGGCGCGGACGCCAACATGATCGCCTATTGGGCCGTCCTGACCGCGCGCGTCGAAATCCCCAAAATGGAAGAACTCAACGCCAAGGATCCGTCCAAGCTTTCCCGTGACGATTGGGAAAAGGTGCGCACTGCCCTCGGTAATCAAAAACTCGTGGGTATGGACTACTATTCCGGCGGCCACCTCACCCATGGCTACCGGCGCAACCTGTCCGCGAAAATGTTCGACGCGTATAGCTATGCGGTCAACCGCGAAACCGGCCTCATCGATTACGATGAATTGGACCGCATGGTCTCGGATCTCAAGCCGCTGATCCTCCTTGCGGGCTACAGCGCTTATCCACGCGAAATTAACTTCCACCGCATGCGCCAGATTGCCGACAAAGCCGGCGCGGTGTTCATGGTGGACATGGCCCATTTCGCCGGACTGGTCGCGGGTGGGGTATTCCAGGGCGACGCCAACCCCATTGACCACGCGCACATTGTTACCTCAACCACCCACAAGACCCTGCGCGGCCCCCGCGGCGGCATCGTGCTATGCAAAAAGGAATTCGCGGAAACCGTGGATAAGGGCTGCCCGCTCGTGATCGGCGGACCTCTCGGCCACATCATCGTATCGAAAGCCATCGCACTGACGGAAGCCAATCGTCCGGAATTCAAGACGTACGCGAAAAAGATTGTAGCGAACGCGCGTGCGCTGGCCAAAGCCCTTATGGACCAGGGCCTCACGCTGGCCACCGGCGGCACTGACAACCACCTCATGCTCATCGACGTCAGCACCAGTTGCGGCCTGACCGGACGCCAGGCCGCGGGCGCAGTACGCGAATGCGGCATCACCCTGAACTTCAATTCACTGCCCTTCGACCCCAACGGCCCGCTCATCACCAGCGGCCTGCGTCTCGGCACCCCCGCCGTTACCACGCTCGGTATGGGCGAACCCGAAATGAAAGAAATCGCCGCCATCATCAAGATGGTGCTGGACGGCACCAAGGCCGGTTTGATAGACAAAGGCCCGAACGCCGGACAACCCAGCAAACGCGCCTATGTCCTCGATCCCGCTGTACGCGACGCCGCCCGTGCCCGCACCAAGGCCCTCCTGGATCGTTTCCCCGTCTACCCGCAACTCGATCTAGCGTTCTTGCAAAAACATTTTGGATAAATCCATAAATTAAGGTATATAGCAAGTCCCATCTCCACGGTGGGACTTTTTTACCACTACGATTTCTGAATCGCGTCACCTGTGTCCATTGAATTTATTGAGAATCGCCTGAAGCGCGGCAAGTTTTTGTGTGCAGCGGGCGGCGATAGCCTTTTGGGCAATTTCGTCGAACGTGTTCTGTAAAACGGGAAAATCATTGCGTTCGAGGATGGCATTGCCTTGGCTAAGCCATATTTCAAGCTTTCCACGATTTGCATGTAGTTGTTCATTCAACGCCTCATCTGTTTCCCGTGGCCGTGGCGTCGGAAACACCCCTCCATGGTCTTCTATGCTGAGGGTACTGCATGGGCTCGCTTCCACAAGAGTCCGGAGTATGGCGTCGAAGGGTACAAGCCCCTGGCCCAGCGGTGCCGACACATACTTCGGTTCTTCCATCGTGCCCGCAAGCACCGCATCCTTGATATGCGTGCAATGAATATATGGCGCCAGCGTCTGGCATGCTTCCAGAGGATCTTCACAAAGCATTAAGGGATTGGCCGTATCGAAACATACCCCCGCGGTGGACGATCCCGCGCATTCCACCAATGCGCGCAGCTCATGCGCGGTGATATCCATATGGTTTTCGATGCAAATCACCACACCCAACTCCCGTGCCAGAGGCGCTGCTTCCATCAGAATGCCAGCCACTTGCTCCAATTGCTCCTGCCATGACGGCGAGTCTAACCGGCGCTCTTCCACCCATCCCACAAAAGTTCTCAGCACGTTCGATCCCGCCCAGTGCGCCACATGAAGCATTTCACGCATCACCTCGCGCACATCCCGTTGTTCATCACCGGGCGCGCGCACCATTGAAGCAGGATTGCAACTGCCCATGCCCACTTCGACATACAGCTCCAGCGATTCCGCCACTTGAGCAACAGCTTTTGCGGCGTGCTCGTCTCTTCCGGAAAATGAGGTTACCGTGGAAAAATGCACGCCTTGCGCACCCAACCGGGAAGCCTTCCGGAGAATATCCTCAGCCTGTAATGGTCCTGCATTGGCGCGTAATGCCGTATCATCCATGCCTATCCGCATCATCAACGTTTCCTTTTTCAATGGTTCACTTACGCTAAACCTTGCACAATTTCTTCAGGTCCCACGGGCCGGTGCAATTCATCCGACTTCATCGCCGCAAGATAAGAAGCGACGGAGTGAAGATTATCGCGTCCGCTGCACAGTCCTTTTTCCCCTGTATGAATACTGCGGATTAATTCCGCCATGGGCCAGAGATGCCCGTCGCGCACGGATGCGCACCACATATAGCCAAAGGGGTCCTCTTCCTTGCTGAGCGGCTGACTGAAATCGAACTGGCCGCTGATTCCACCGTTTATCCTGGATTCAAACGCCAGGTCAAATACCATATCCCCCGCCACAACGCCCTGTGTGCCTTCCACCCGGAAATTCATGCCGATGCGGGTATTGCCCACCCGTGGAAAGCGGGAGGCCTGATCCATCGAAACACAACCGACGATGCCCGATGCGTAATCACACGATGCGGACACCGCCATTTTGCTTTTGAAATGTTCATTGCCCCGGACCGTGCCAAACGCCGATATGTGCCGGGGTGTTTCTCCACCTGCAAACCACCGGCACAAATCGAAATGATGCGCGCCCCATTCCACAAAAATATGGTCTTTCAATTCAGTATGCCACCGGGTTACTGGATCCTCATAGTAAATGGTGTCCTGATTCCCATGCATGCGCAACTCGATATAAAAAACATCCCCCAGATATCCCTTCATGATGAGTTCCCGTGCAATCGCACACGGATAATACCACCGGGTCGGCTGATGCACCGCCAATTGCACCCCGGATGCATCGGCGGCCTCCACGATTTCCACCGCATCGGCATAGTTGCGTGCAAACGGCTTCTCGCTCAATACATGCTTCCGCGCCGCCAGCGCATCCAATGTGATCTGCTTGCGTGGAAACGTGTTCGTACAAATATCCACAATATCAATGTCCGGCTGGGCCAGCAAATCACGATAATCCAGATAACCCCGTGTAATCCCAAAATTCTCCGCGGCCCGGTCCAACGCCTCTTGCTTGACGTCCGCGGCCGCCACGACCTCCAGCCCTGCATTCCGGTAACAGGGGATTTGACGTTGCTGTGCAATCCGCCCCGCGCCGATAACGCCTATTCTATGCGCCTTTGCATGCGTAATGACAGGCCGGTACGCCAATGTTGAAAGAAATGAATCATCAACGGTTTCCATGAGATCGCCTCCTTGGAAAATTTACAGACACCGCGCTAAAACGTAACCCTTCTTTTCAATACTTTATCAAACTGATGCCTGAAAAATAAAAGGGAATGCATTTGGAAATTTAACCCTTGAAACGATTATGCTTGTTCCGGAGGTATTAACAATGAATTATTCTCTTGTAACAATATGCATGGTTATGCTTGGCATTTTTCTAACAGCGAATCTTGCCGCACAGAATCCGCCTGCTGCAAATCAAGCGGCCGAAACCATCCATCTGTTCAACGGCAAGGATCTGACCGGTTTTTACACCTATCTCAAAGGCCGGGGGAAAAATGCGGACCCGCAAAAGGTTTTCACGGTCCAGGACGGTCTCCTGCGAATTTCCGGCGAGGAATTCGGCTGCGTAACCTCCAATGACGAATTTGAAAACTTCCATCTGGTCATGGAATTCAAGTGGGGCCAGAAAACCTGGCCGCCCCGCGTGTTTAATGCGCGGGATAGCGGATTGCTGGTTCATTCGGTCGGAGAGGATGGCGCGTACGGCGGCATGTGGATGCACTCCATCGAGTGCCAGATGATTGAAGGCGGCACGGGCGACGTGCTTGTGGTCGGCGACGGAAGCGATGCGTTTTCCGCAACGTGTCCAGCCGCGCCGGAAATGCAAAACAATTGCCCGATTTTCCATCCGGAGGGAAAGCGCGTGACGATTCACGGAGGCAGGGTGAACTGGTTCGGGCGCGACCCGAATTGGAAAGACGAAAAAGGATTTCGCGGGAAACAGGATGTCGAGAAACTTATCGGCGAATGGAATACCTACGAATGCATCGCGGACGGTGATACGCTTACGCTAAAGCTGAATGGCGTTGTTATGAATCAGTGTTATGACGTGCGCCCGCACAAAGGCCGTATCCAGATTCAATCCGAAGGCGCGGAACTCTTTGTCCGAAAAGTGGATATCACCCCCTTGCCGCCGAAGGAAGCCCCCGCATCAACAAAATAGAAAAACCTAAGAGAGGATCTCATTAGCAGGTCTCATTTTATGTTTCGATGCGATTCCGCCCGTTTTGCTTTGCGCGATAGAGGGCCTGATCCGCTCGGTTGACCACGGCGGACGCTTCAGCATCCGTCTCCCTCACTTGCGCCACGCCGCCGCTGATGTTCACGGGAACCGTCTTGCCTTCAAAATTAAACCGCGTCTCATCAATCTTTCGCCGCGCCTTTTCCGCCGCCGCCGCCGCTTGCGGTAATTCGGTTTCCGGAAGTATAAGGGCGAATTCCTCTCCGCCATACCGCCCCAGAAAATCCGATTCGCGCTTTTGTTCGCCCAGCACCGTCGCCACCGCGCGCAGAATGCGGTCCCCCGCAATATGCCCGAAGGTGTCATTAATCTTTTTGAAATGATCGATATCCATCATAATGACGCTGAATGGCGTTTGATACCGTTGAGTCCGCGAAAACTCCTCCTGTAACCGCGCATCCAGCGTACGACGGTTGGGGATCTTGGTCAGAAAGTCCAACGTGGCCTCGGCGCTGAGCCGCTGCATTTGTTCCTGTTGATGTTGTATGGTCTTTTGCGCGAATTCCAGTTGTTCCCGGTATTTCGCTGTGCTCTGATGCATCCCGTCCACTTCATCCAGCAACAGCCGCTCTACCTCTTTCATTGCGGCCAGGGTCATGGCCTTTGTAATCGATGATTTATGCACCGCCAGCGCATCATCATATTGGGCGGCACTATTCGCCAGAGAATCGATACTTGCGGATAGATTCATCATCAACCCGTGGATGATGACTTTACTGCGCTCCAAGGTCTCCACGTCTTTCGCGGTAACCGCCGGTTCCGGCAACGGGGTATCCGGGGGCGGCACAAATGCCTTGGCGTATGACCCCTTCGGGGTGCGGCGCTTGCGCCACAGAAGATATATCGCCAATGCCACAATGACGGCAGATACGCCTGCAATATTCATCCACATCTTGGCAATACCTTATTGCGCCTTTAGGGTATAGGCTTTGCCAGACTGAACCGCAAATTCCACTGTGCCGCCCGCAGCGGACGTTCCACCCGCGTCCGGTTTCAACGGCACATTCGCGTTCACCCGGCACATTCCCTGGCGCGTTGAGCGAATCGTGGCCTCCTCCAATTTCCCATCACGCCACGACATATCCACTTCATATCCGCCGCGGGCACGCAATCCCTTCACATGCCCCGATGGCCATGCCTTCGGCAGCGCGGGCAACAGCTTGATCACACCCGTATGGCTTTGGAGCAGCATCTCCGCGATACCCGCCGTCCCGCCGAAATTGCCGTCAATCTGGAACGGCGGATGATTGTCAAAAAGATTCGGCAGCGTGGACTTGGCCAGCAGCCCCTGTACATTCTCATGCGCTTTCTCCCCATCTTCGAAGCGCGCGAAGAAATTCACAATCCACGCGCGGCTCCAGCCTGTATGCCCCCCTCCATGACTCAACCGGTATTCGAGCGATTTCCGCGCGGCCTCGAACAATTCCGGCGTTTTTTCTTTGCTGATCATATGTCCGGGATGCAATCCGAAAAGATGCGACATATGGCGGTGGCCCGGCTCCGGCTCCTCATAATCTTCGATCCATTCCTGCAACCGCCCCGTCTTTGTACTGATCTGAAGCGGCGCGAGATGTTTTAACGCGCTTTCCAATTGACCCCGGAATTCTTCATCGGCATCGAGGATTTTTGAAGCCTCAATGCAGTTACTAAACAAGTCATGAATGATTTCCAAATCCATGGTCGCCCCGTAAGTGAACATCGAAGTCGTTCCGTCCGCTTTACGGAACGAATTTTCCGGCGAATGCGAGGGGTTGGTCACCAGCCGTCCTTTCGGATCTTCCACAAGGTAATCCAGCATGAACAATGCCGCTCCTTTCATGAGCGGATACGCGTGTGCCGCCAGGAACTCCTTATCGCCGCTGAACAGATAATGCTCATAAGGATGCTGCGCCAGCCACGCCGCGCCCACCGGCCAGACACCCCACACACCGTCCGCGGGCGTGGTGAATCCAAACAGATCGCTCAGGTGATGCACCACCCAGCCACGTGCACCGTAGTGCACCTTCGCCGTGCGCTTGCCCGAGGGCACGAGTGAATACATATAATCGAACAACGGCAGATGGCATTCGCCAAGGTTCGTTACTTCCGCCGGCCAATAATTCATCTGAAGATTGATATTGGTATGATAGTCGCTATTCCACGGGGCGTTCATGTGCTGACACCAGATCCCCTGTAAATTCGCGGGTAAATCTCCAGGACGTGACGACCCCATCAGCAGATACCGCCCATACTGAAAATACATGGCCACAAGCTGCGGATCTTCCGCCCCATTCCGCACCAGCATCAGCCGTTCATTGGTGGGCAGCTTCGCATTTGGCGAAGGCCCCAGATCAAGGTCTACTCTGCGGAATAATGCTTGATGATCCCGTATGTGATCCGCCTTAAGCTCCTCATATGATTTCGCCGCCGCCTTGTCTAAAATCGCTTTGCATTTCTCCTGCGCATCGCCTCCGCAATAGTCTGTAGCGCCCGTCAGCAGCACCACGGCCTCATCCGCGTCCGATATCGTGAGTTGGCCATCCTTGTTCTGTATTTTTCCACCCTTCTGCAGCACGGTCAACCGCGCTGCAAAGTGCATTCCGGCAATCTCGCCGGTATCCTGTTTCTTGCGCTGTATCTGACCACTCAATATCAGGGTGTTCCCTCCTTCGCTGCTACATGCGGCGTCCTGCTCGCGGGTAAGGCTCAATCCCACGTCTATTTTTCCGCGTTTATCCGCGGACAACCGCGCCACCAGCACCTGATCCGGCGCGGAAGAGAATACCTCGCGGGTAAAGGCGGTTTTTTTCGCTTTAAAACAGGTCCGGGCAATGCCGGTCTCCAGATCCAGAGACCGGCAGTACTCTTTCACTTTCTTCACCGTCGGCAGGGTAATCCATAGATCGCCCAGCGCCTGATACGAATTCACCCGCATGGGATTCCCCATCATGGTATCGCCTGCAAGCTTCGATGCCTCCTCGTTTTTCCCCTCAAACAACAACCGCCGCACTTCCGGCAATGCTTCCAGTGCCTTTGGATTCGTATTGTCGCGCACATACCCGTCCCACACCGATTCCTCGTTCAATTGCAGCCGTTCTTTTAACACCTCGCCGAATACCATCGCGCCCAATCGGCCGTTTCCTACAGGCAGAGCTTCATTCCAATCATGCGCCGGTTCCCGGTACCACAAGGTGAGCGGCTGTTCCGGCGCCGCGCATTCTCCTTCAAATTGAATCCAGGCCGAACCCGGCATCGATTTAAATACTGCTGAAAACCGTTCGGCTATTTTTTTGACTTCCTTTGACTCTGGCGGCGCGGGCCATTGCGCCCACTCCAAATTATCTCCGGTGCGGAATTGCCATTTCCCCTCCAAACTCAAAGCGCCCTGCGAATACAGCAAGGCTTGTCCGGAATGTAAGAAGCCGCCATTGCCATTGTGGTTATAGACACGCACCGCGATCAGGTTCCAATCCCCAAAACGCACCTTCTCAGTAGGCACTGTGTATGTGCGCGTCTCGGATTCCGCCGACGTAAAATTCGGCGGCATTACTCCATTTGCTCCCACCTTGGTCCCATTAAAAAACGCTTCGTCCGCATCTTTTATCACATCCAGCGAAAGGGTGAGTTCGTTGCCAGACCAGGAACTCGGTATTTGAATAAAACAACGATACCAGGCAAAGCCGTCATATTTTTTTAATGAGTTGCACTGCTCCCACGCCCCCGGCACCGGCATCGGTATCCAATCCTGGCCTGCGGCCGCCATACATCCCATCACGCACGCACAAACCATTGCCATCATACGATTCCTGCTCCTTCCGGGGTTATTCCTTCAAACCACAAAGCATCTTAGTATTATGACCTCACCCCCGGAACGCTTACAAGCGCAAAATCAAGAAATAAAGCTTGTATCAAGGCTGCCCGTTGCGGCACCATAGGGCAAAATGGAGGGCAGAATTATGCCATTGTTTGTATTCAGCATCCTGATGATAGCTCAAATGGGCCAGAACAACCCGGACGCATTCTCTATCCCTGCGAAAACTTCGCTTCCCTTCACCTATTGCATCGGATATCTTCCTGATCCCGAACAACCCTCCTTCCTGGAACCACTGGCCGAAAGTCCACCCGATCTCTACCATCTCGGATATCAAATCCCCTTCAAGGGTGCGCTCGGCCCCACCTACGGCCACGAACTGTATACCAATGCCATCCTACCGCCCTCGGAAATCCACAAAGAACTCGAACGCATTCAGCGGGTTCAAACAAAAATGCGCGAGGCGGGTGTAAGCCGCCTGATCCCTTACGTCTTTACCATGGCCTTCTTTGGAAATCCCGGCAAGCGCACTGGTTTCTTCAACTTTTACGATCACTGGAATGACTATGCCGATTTCGATCTGGGGCTGAAACCTCTTGCTGATCCCAGCCTTTGGTCCCAGGTCCGGGGACCCAATCCACTCGGCGGCGGCCCCCCTGATGTCTTTCATTACGAACCCTGCGTAAATCACCCCGGCTGGAGCAATTATTTGGACCTTGTAGTCCGCGAACTGGCCAAAACCGGTTATGACGGCATGTTTTTCGATGTCAACACGGAATACTGTTATTGTCCCCATTGCCAGGAAGCTTTTGACGTTTATCTGCTTGAAAAATACGGCCGGGACGGCCTCCAAGAGCACTTCGGAACCAATGATCACCGTGAACTCAACCTGAATACCATTTACAAAGACTTCGAAGCATTTATTCTGTCCGCATTCAAACGGCATATTGAAGATCAATGGAAAGAAGAACACTTGGGTGAACTACTTGGTCTCAAACAGCCCGCCGATGCTGTTCTCGAGGAAGATTGGCGCCTTCTTCGGTGCTACATGCAGGATTCCATCGGCGAATTTCCGAAGGATTCCGTTGAACCACATGTTTTGCCCGAAAATGCCTCTCAAGAGGGAAAAAACTCTCACGTCCAGAACATATTGCGTGTGCAATTCAAAGAGTTCCTCACCAGCAGCGAGTTGAAGAAACAATTACTGGAAAAGTTTGGTTCGGGCGATGTGCGCAGAAGATGTTTGGCCACCCCCAAGGATATCCTGTTGTGGGTGGAGACGCAACGTTTCTGGTGCGACAGCATCGCCACTATGTTCGCCCGCTTAAAAAAAGAGGGGAAAAAGCAACTCAATACACAAACAAATCCCAGGAACTTTTACACGGTCGGCAATATCGGCTCCATGGCGACCCTGGATGGCTTTAACAAACGCCGCGTCGATGGTATTGATCTGGTTCGCTGTGCAAAAACCGCCGATATGCAAATGTTCGAAGAAATGCACCAGCCCGGCATGCTCGAAAGCGGTGTGATATTCTCCAACATTTTCGCTTTTCGCTGGGCCATGGCTGCCGGAACCCGCGCCGGCACGCTCCTCTATAAAGTCAATGACGACCGCGCCGCTGACCTTGCCCATGCCGAGTCCGCGGCCGGCGGGGGCGGCGCTTTTATTCAACCGGGACTGGCCGCACCCGATTCCCGAAAACGCTGGAAACAATTTTTTGCGGAGCATGCGGATCTTTTTGAAAACGGCGAATCTTATGCGAAGGTTGCCGTTCTTTTCTGGGATGACCAAGTCTTCTACGAATATCCCGAACACCTCGCCATGGTCTGGCGGCTCACGCACATTCTCTCGGAAACCCAAACCCCCTTCGATTTTGTTACTCAGGAAAACGCCGCGAGCCTCGCTCCGTATGATGTCGTATTTGCGCCATGCCTCCGGTATCTTGAAGACTCACAAATCCAGCGGCTTATGAATTATGCCGGCGAAGGGGGACATCTCGTCATTATTGAACCTTTCGGAACGGAAGATCCCTTTGCTCAGACGCGGAAAACAACTCCGCTCGACACTATAGCGGCGCCAGGTTTTGGCATGACTGCCGTGTCCCACGGCAAGGGTATGGTGATCCGGTTGAACCCAAGCCAGGCGCCCGACCGTGCTTCCGACCTCTGGGCGCTTATGGAAGAACGCGCCTCTGCTTTTGTTCTTGCCCGCCAGCTCTTGAATGACACTCGAAATAGCGAGACCCATACGCAAAAAGATTTAGGGGAAAATTTCATCAAACAACTCGAAAATACCTTGGAAATCCGCCTGCGCTGGTGTCCGCCAAACACCGATCCGGGAGTCTATATCCACGCCTATCATTTCCCTGCAAAATCAGAACAATCAGAACATTTAGTAATTCATGTTGTAAACTATCATCTCCCCATCTTACTTGAATCAGAATCGGAAAAAACCAAGTCTACCGGCAATACACCCCCTGACCCCATCTGGTCCACTGTTACCCGTTCTGGGGAACCATTCGTGCAAACTAATATTAACATCGGTGTGCCTCTGCCCAAAGGCCTCCGCGTAAATGCTATCCATGCTTTTTCTCCTACAGAACCCCCTGCCACTCTTAGCGTAACGGCGGAAAACGAGTTCCCGTGGTATACTTTAGATAGCGTCGCTGTATACCAAATGATACTGCTTGAATTAACGCGTGAGTATCGTTAGACTATCAAATTATTTTCGGTAATGTATGTTGCTACAGCCTTACGAGAAGGTGCGCAAGCAGGGATTTGCACTTAAAACCCGATTTGCAGGAAAATATGTAGAAATAAGGGAACAAAGTTCCAAACAGCAGCCCTTAACAGTCAGGAGTTCAATCATGTGTTACGTCTCTCTGAGAAAAAATGTATTTAGCCGAACTGCCTGCATCGTCCTGATGCTCGCTTTCTTGTGTGGGGGAATCGCTGGTGACCTAAGCGCCGCCCAAGCAAGCAAACTGCCGGATCCCATCCCGCGAATCGCTCTTGTCGGCGACAGTTGGGCCATGTTCTCCTGGTGGTTCCGCTCCTTCAAAAAAGCGTTGGAGGAAGCAGGCTTCGACCACTATGTCGAAATGGCTAACGAATCGGTCATGGGCGGGTCGAAAACCTTCCAATTTGTGAATGAGGAACAATATCCTCCCGCGGCCGATATCCGCGCAGCCATTATGAACATGCTCACGGAAAATCCCACCATCGACGTGGTCGTCATCTCGCTAGGCGGCAATGATGCCCTCCAGGGAACGGAATATGTCCTTCCCGAAGATCCTCTGAAAGAGATTGAACTGAGATGTCCCGGGCATCCTGATGAACACAACCAGCTTCTCATCGATAAGATTGTCAACCAGGACATGAACAATGTGATCGATTATATCCTCGGCATCAGACCTGATATCCGGATCGTCCTGCCAACGTATGATTTTGGCGGCAAGTTTGACACCGGAGCGGCTGCGTACGGTTGCGATCTTGAAATGCAACAAACCGGCATGATGCAGTTTGAACTGCATAAGCAACTCCTGGCCGATTCCAAAAATGGCCGCGTCTTCTTTTGCAGCAACTACGGCCTTATGCAATACACCTTCGGCACGTACGATTATGATCACGCCGAAAACGGCGATGTGCTTCCGGAAACGGAAACCCTCGTGTACGATGCCGGCTATGTGAAACCCGGCTACGACGCCGGGGATTACCCTCCCTTGCTGCTCCCCGTACCGGATGATATCTGGGGAATGAGTTATCTTTGCGGCGGCAATCCCTGTCTGGTTCCGGGATTTCCCGCTTACCATTCGCCTATGATCTCGCTGCTGGATAAAGAAATACACCTTACGGATGCGGGATACGATGCAATGGCCAAGCGCATGGTGGACCGTATGATTGCGCCCTGGCTCAACAATCCAAAGGCCTTCGAGATCCTGCCGTTGGAGACCAAGGGCGAACAGTATCAGTTCCAGGTCACCTTCAGTGAGCCTGTCAGTGGTGTAGACATCACCGATTTTGAAGTGACGACCGCCACGGTTTCAACAAAAGAAATTGATATCAGCAACGCTGCGGTTATCAGCGTTTCCCCCGATTCAGGATTCAACCAAGTGTATACCGTCACTGTCGATCTCAATCCGGGCGCTAAAATTGGCGGTTATCAAGACGTCGTGAGCATCAACGTCCTCGACAATGACACCATTTTGGATAATGACAGCAATCCCCTGGGCGGCGTAAACACCCCCGAATGGCCGGACAATGGAAAATTCACTTATTACGGCGCATTCCAGTTTACCGATTTGGAGCGCCCCCAACCGTGTGATTTCGCTGCCGTGCAACATTATCTAGGTGTAATCTCCAATCCCTACCTCCCCATGATCAATTACGCTTTATCGCTGGAAGCAGACAAAATGGACATTAACGGAGATATCGGCGCGCTTATCGCATCTCTAATGGGCAGTGGAGAGATCAATCCCGACACACTCTACGTTAAAGGCAATGGTATGCTCGAAAGTTTCGAGTTCGGCCTTATCGAACGGTGCGCCAAAGAAGACACTATCGATTTCTCCGCTACGGGCGGCGTCACGCATGCCATCGCCCAGGATGCCTGGAACCACAATTTTGACCAGATGCAATACGACCTTGGCGGCGCAGACAACCCCCCGGACCATCCCAATCAGGCATTGCGCATTCTTGCAGGATTGGATTCCATTTTCGCCGCCTATATGACCATGGGTGAACCCACCATTATGGCCATCATCTCTCTCGGTTCCGGATATCTTCTGTCCGGCCAAGTGTCACAATTCATCCCGGCCGTAGAATTCCACACGATTGTCCCCTCGAACTACACCTGTCTGCCGCAATTCTTCGGCTCTCTGGATCAGAACAGCGACAACCGCATCACTATCGATGAATACGGCGATGCCGACGGCGACGGGTTTAACAATGCGGAAGAATACCTGTACTTCCAGTGCGACGGAATCGCGGCAGCCACCGATGCCGCACTCGATCCCGCGCAAACTCCTGCGCCCTTCCGCACCGCATTCCTCATCGGCGAACCCTTGCGGCTCTATGTCCCCGCATTACTCCACGTAAACGCCACCACATATCAATGGTACAAAAATGGCACTCCTCTGACAGATATACCGGGTGTTTCCGGAACTACCACCCGCACTCTGAACATTGCTTCGCTGACACTGGATGATTCCGGCGCCTACTCCTGCATTTACAACGAAAATGCCCCCGACACCAAGGGCGCTGACGTCACCTATGGCCCTATAAATATCGGTGTATACGAAGAACTTCCTGAGGAAGGCGAAGGCGGTGGCGAAGGCGCCGCGGAAGGGGAAGGTGAAGGGGAGACCGAAGGCGCCGCGGAAGGAGAAGGCGAGGGTGAGGGCGAACCGCTTCTCGACTTCTGCTACATCATGGACGACATCTACGCCACGACGCAGTCCGAACTCATGGCGCCCTTGCTGGAGTTGCTCGGGGATGACGCCGCGTTGATCGGCCTCATCCAATGCGCCGTCGCCGACCTGAACGGCCCCTTCGTCGACACGGATGATCCGCCCGACGGCGAACCGGACATGCCGGGCCCCAACGGCCTGCTGGACGGCGCGTATGAACTCAATGTCATCGCGGAATTGATCAATTACCCGGCGTTCTATACCGCATTGCCCAGCGGCGCCCTGATTGGTCAGGTGGCGGCCGGGGTGGATCCCGCGGCGGTGGCCGAAGCGTTTGAGTTCAACTACAACGCGATGTATGCGCCGCTGGAACCCTTCCTGCCGATTTTGCCCATTATTGTGCAAAATTACCTGCCGGAAGGGGTGGAGCTAACTCCCGAACAGACCGAGGAAATCCTTGCCCTCCTGCCCAACCTTGTGAAGATCCTCGCGGGCTATTGCACGCTGGGCGATTCGGACTCGCTGGCCATCGTGCTGTTCATCACGGACCTGCTGTCGGATTTCATCACCACCATACCCACGGAACCCGGTGATTTCATGACGCTGAACGGCATCTTGGGCCCCGATGGCGACGCGGACGGAGACGGCTACACCAACCGTCAGGAATACGAAGTCTTCTCCGGGGTGGCCCCCACGGAAGGGGAAGCGAAGGCCGCCAAAGAGGATGAATCCGCCACGGGCCCCGAGGCCTATATCAAAGCCGCGTTGAATCCGCGGATCAACCCGGCCTATCCCGAAGGGCTTCTCGATTTCTGCTACATCATGGACAACATTTATGCCACCACGCAGTTGGAGATTTTCGCCCCGCTTCTCGACCTGCTGGGCGAGGATGCCGCGCTGATTTCCATGATCCTGTGTGAGACCGCCGACCTGAACGGGCCCTTTGTCGACACGGATGATCCGCCCGACGGGGATCCGGACATGCCGGGTCCCAACGGCCTTCTGGACGGCGCGTATGAACTGGGTGTGATTGCGGAACTGGTCAACTTCCCGGAGAATCATCCCGGTCTCGACAGCGGCACGCTGCCGGGTCAAGTGGCGGCCGGCGTGGATGCCATGGCGGCAGGCCCCGCCTTCGAGGCGAACTACACTGCCTTGTACACCCCGCTGGAACCCTTCCTGCCGATTCTGCCCATCATCGTGCAGAACATGGCGGGGATCACCCTCACCGAGGAACAGACCGAGAGAATCCTCGCACTGTTCCCCGATTTGATCTCCGTTCTTGCGGGTTGCGCCACGTTGGGCGATACCGACTCCCTCGGGGTCGTCCTCTTCCTGACCGATCTCTTGAAGGACTTTGTTCCCACCATCCCCGACAGCCCGGAAGATTTCGTTACCCTGAATGCCATCCTGGGACCCGAAGGTGACGCGGACGGCGACGGGTTCACCAACCG
>Ga0116156_10001313_pt1 | contig 24468 bp, 15 predicted proteins | sample AD_UKC045_MetaG_FD_89891 | JGI IMG/M metagenome (GOLD analysis project Ga0116156, IMG submission 89891) | Active sludge microbial communities of municipal wastewater-treating anaerobic digesters from USA - AD_UKC045_MetaG | ecosystem: Engineered > Bioreactor > Anaerobic > Digestate | place: USA... | reverse complement strand
TCTCGCGGACGTTCCGCGGCCGGACATGCCCGGCTTCCGCACGGCCAGCCCTGTGGAGGTCGCGCAGGAAGAGAAGTATCAGGCGCTGTTGGCCCAGGAGGCCCGCACGCGCGCCGCCATTGCCCGCGACGAGCGGGCGCTGCCCGAAAAACCGTGATCCGAGACATTGCCATTTCACCCCTGGGCTCGTCCCGGGGGGTTAAGCAGGTCGGCAAGTGTATTTTCCCCGTATTCTCCCGCCATCGGCACTTACTCTTACACGTACTCGTACACTACTAACCCAAGAAGGACACCCCACCGATGACCGAATCAAACCTCGACGCACTTTCCCGGCGTTCCCTCCTGATCGGCACCGCCGCTGCGACGGGCGCCGCCCTGGCGGCTCGCGCTGGCACCGCCGCGGAACCAGCCGCATCGACCAGTCACGCAGCCGCGATCAAGACCTATAAGAGCGCCGACTTCTACGGCCCCGACGGCAAGTTCCTGGTCGAAAAAGCGCGGGAAGCGTACTACGACATGTTCCGCCGGTTCCAGTACCCGATCTCGGACAAGCTCCACAAAGAAATGTGGATCCTGGACTTCGGCCTGGACGATTTCGCCCACGTGGGGATGGCCGGCATCTTCTGGCTGAACCGCCAGGACTACAACTATTTCGGGCACGAGATCTACCTGCTGCCCGGCCAGATGATTCCGGAGCACTGCCACCTGGCGACGGCCAAAGGCGCGGCGAAGATGGAATCCTGGCAGCCGCGCCGGGGCATGATTTACACGTTCGGCGAAGGCGAGCCGACACCGGAGTTCCTGGACAAGATTCCGGCCAGCCAGCGGGAGATCGTCAAGTCGCGTCACTGCCAACCGCTGGGCATCGACGAAGTGGCCGATTTGAACCGCCTGACCGCCTGGCATTTCATGGTCGCCGGTCCCGCCGGTGCCCTGGTCACCGAATACGGCACCTTCCACGACATGGACGGCCTGCGGTTCTCAAATCCAAAGGCCAAACTGTAGAGGCTCCGCCGCCAGTGGCGCGCTATCGTTTAACCGCGACTCAACGGGGAGCGCGTGGCTGACGGCCTGCCCGCGCGCTCCCCGTTGGGTCGCGGTTGAACGACTTGTGCCCAAATCACCACCCAAGGAGATTCTCATGGCCGACCTTTCTCTCTTCGATCTCACCGGCAAGAAAGCCCTGGTGACCGGCGCCGCCGTCGGCATTGGCCGCGGGTGCGCCGTGGCCTTGGCCCGCGCCGGGGCCGACGTGGCGATCGTCGACTTGAACGAATCGGCGGGCAAGAAGACCGCCGACGAGATCCGCGCCCTGGGCCGCGAATCGCTGTCTGTCTCCTGCGATGTGACGCAGAAGGACCAGGTCCAAGCGATGGTCCGCCGCGTCGCCGGACAGTTCGGCCGGTTGGACATCGCCGTGAACAACGCCGGCATCGGCATCCTGGGCGCGGACGAGGAGATCGACCAGGCGGCCTGGGACAAGGTGATCGCCGTGAACCTGACCGGCGTTTTCCTGTGCGCGCAAGCCGAGGCCCAGCAGTTCCTTCGCCAGTCGCCGGTCGAGGGCAAGATCATCAACATCGCTTCGATGTCCGCGACCATCTGCAACTGCAACGCCTCGTATAACGGTTCCAAGGCCGGCGTCGTGCAGATGACGCGCATGCTGGCCGCCGAGTGGGGCCGCTTTAACATCAACGTGAACTGTATCAGCCCCAGCTATGTGCTCACGCCCATGCACGCTTCGACGCCGGTGGTGGTCCGCCAGCGGATCCGCGAGCTGACGCCGCTGGGCCACGTCCAGCGTCCGGAGGACTTGTACGGCGCAGCGATTTTCCTGGCCTCCGCCGCCTCGAACTACGTCACCGGCCACGACCTGATGGTCGACGGCGGCCACACCCTGAACGCCTGGCTCACGCCGCTGTCACGGTCCGTGCCGCCGCGCGTCGGCCCAGAGGAAGAAACGGTCCAACTGAAACACGACCTGGAGACCCTTGGCCTGCCCTACGACGCCGACGGCATCAACACTACCGTACACCCCGAGATTGCGGATGCCTTTAAGGCGGCCTTCGGTGCGGAGTGATCGGTGACCGGTGATCGGTGATCGGTGAGCCGGCGGTCAGCGAGGAGGTGTTGGGAATGAGGACTGGACCTGCAACGGCTCTTGAGCAGTTCGCACGCAGTACCAATTGCGGACTACCGGACACCACTTACCCACGACCCGTTACCCATGACGCACTACGAATCACCGATCACCGATTACCGATTACCGATCACCGATTACCGATCACCGATCACCGATCACCGATCACCGATTACCGATCACCGATCACCGATCACCGATCACCGATCACCGATCACCGATCACCGATCACCGATCACCGATCACCGATCACCGATTACCGATTACCGATTACCGATTACCGATCACCGATCACCGATTACCGTCGGCCTGGCCGCGGCCGTCAAGATCCTGGACGAGTGCGCCGCGCAGGGCGGTATCGAAGTATGAGGAACCGAAACACACAGCCTTTTCGCAAAGGGAATGTCATGGCAGTGCAACACCGTCGTCCCTTCGTTGCCGTTGCTTCCGTGGTGCTGGCAGGAATCCTGCTGTCGGCGATGAGCGGGCTGGGCTCGGAACCGGCAGCCGAGACGGCATCGCCGCTGGTCCAGGGTTTTCTCCAGCCGCCGGACGGGACCAAGCCGTGGGTCTACTGGTACTGGATCACCGACAACATCTCGCGGGAAGGCATCACGCGCGATCTGGAGGCGATGGCCCGCGTCGGGATCGGCGAGGCGCTGATCGGCAATATCTACCTGGAGGACGTCCAGCGGGGCGGCGTCAAGGCGTTGACCGAGCCGTGGTGGGAACTGGTCCAGCACGCCATCCGCGAAGGCGGCCGCGTCGGGGTGAATATCGGCATGTTCAATTGTCCCGGCTGGAGCCAGTCCGGCGGGCCGTGGATCAAGCCGGAACAGGCCATGCGGTACATGGTCACGACGGAACAACGCGTGACTGGACCGGCGCGATTCGAGGGCCGATTGGCCGCGCCCAAGGAGCCGTTCCAGGACATCGCCGTGCTGGCCTTTCCCGCACCGCGCGGCGATGCGGACACCGTGGCGTCTCACGCGCCGCGCGTGGCCTGCACTCCGGCGGCTGAGAACGCGGGGCAGATGTGCGACGGCGACTTGAACACCGCGTGCACGTTCCCGCCGGGGGCCGGCCAAGGCCGCGGTGCGCTCGCGATCGACATGGAATTGGGCCAGCCCTTCACGGCTCGCAGCCTCGTGCTGCACCCGGCGGCGGTCGCCTTTTCCGCCCAGTGCGAATTGCAGGCGGCGGACGAAGCGGGCGAGTTTCGCGAGGTCCGCTCGTTCGCGCTGGACCGGTCGAACATCAATGTCAACGTGGGGCCGATGCCGCACGGGCCGGTCGCCGTTTCTTTCCCGCCCGTCAGCTCGAAACGATTCCGGCTGCTGCTGACCAACTTCCGCGGCCGGGGCGGGTTGGCGGAAGTCGAATTGTCGGCGGCGGCCAGGCTGGAGCGGTTTATTGAAAAGCAACTCGGCAAGATGCACCCCACGCCGCTGCCCATGTGGGACACGTATCTCTGGCCGCCGCAGGACGAACCCGACGCGGAACCATTGAGCGTTGCGCCGGATGCGGTCGTCGACCTCAGCGACCGGCTGGCGGCCGACGGCACGCTGCGTTGGGAGGTGCCGGCAGGCGAGTGGGTCATTGTCCGCACCGGCATGACGCCGACCGGCACCAAAAACTCGCCGGCTTCGCCCGAAGGCCAGGGACTGGAAGTGGACAAGATGAACCGGCAAGCCGCCGCGGCGCACTTCGACGCCTACATCGGACAGCTGCTGAAGCGCATGCCGGCCTCCGAGCGGCAGGCGCTGAAGCATGTCGTGGCGGACAGCTACGAAATGGGTTCGCAGAACTGGACGGACGGTTTTGGCGACCTGTTCCGCGAGCGTTACGGCTACGACGCCCGCCGCTGGCTGCCCGTGTTGACCGGCCGCATCGTGGGCAGCGCCGACCAGTCCAACCGCTTCCTGTGGGACTTGCGGCGGCTGGTGGCCGACCGCGTGGCGATGGACTACGTGGGCGGTCTGCGGGACGTCTGCCGGCAACACGGGTTGAAGCTGTGGCTGGAGAACTACGGCCACTGGGGTTTTCCTGCGGAGTTTCTGCAGTACGGCGGCCAGGCGGATCATATCAGCGGCGAGTTCTGGGCGACCGGCGAATTGGGCAGCATCGAACTGCGGGCGGCTTCGTCCGCGTCGCACATCTACGGCATGCCCATCACGTCGGCCGAAGCGTTCACGGGCGGTCCGTTCTTTTCCGGCACTCCGTGGTCGCTCAAGCGGCGCGGCGATTGGGCCGTGACCGAGGGCGTCAACCACTTCGTCCTGCACGTTTACATCCATCAGCCGTCGGACGAGCGACGGCCGGGCGTGAACGCCTGGTTCGGCACGGAGTTCAACCGGCACAATACCTGGTTCGAGGCCAGCCGCTCCTGGATGGACTACCTCCGCCGTTCGCATTTCCTGTTGCAGCAAGGCCGCCACGTGGCTGACGTGGCCTACTTCATCGGCGAGGACACCCCGAAGATGACCGGCGTCCGCCAGCCGGAGTTGCCGGCCGGGTACGACTTCGACTACATCAACGCGGAGGTGATCGAGCAACGGCTTCGCGTGGAAGACGGCCGTTTCGTGCTGCCCGACGGCAAGAGCTATCGCTTGCTGGTGCTGCCTGAACTCGACACCATGCGTCCGGAACTGCTGCAGAAGCTGCGCGACCTGATCGCCGCGGGCGGCGCCGTGCTCGGTCCCCCGCCGTCCCGCTCGCCGAGTTTGCAGAACTACCCGGCGTGCGACGAACAAGTGCGCAAACTGGCCGCCGAAATCTGGGCCAACTGCGACGGGCAGGCTGTGAAACAGGTGCGTTTCGGCCAGGGACGCGTGTTCCGCGGCCTGGATCTGCCCGCGGTGCTGGCCGAGTTACGGACGCCGCCCGATGTCGCGGGCGTGAACCCGAAGAAACTGTTGTGGACTCACCGCTCGTCGCCCGGCGCGGAGATCTATTTCCTGTCCAGCCAGAGCGAGCACTCGGCGTCGCTCTGTCCCGTGTTTCGCGTTGCCGGCAGAGCCCCGGAGTTGTGGCACGCCGACCGCGGGCAAATCGTGCCCGTGGCGGCTTTCGAGGCCACGGAGGGAGGCGTGCGCGTGCCGATCGAATTGGAGCCCCGAGGCTCGGTGTTCGTCGTTTTCCGGACAGCCGTCGGTTCGACGCCAGCGGTGACGGAGGTAACGCACGACGGCCAAGTGGTGTTGACCACGGCGGCCAAAGCGGAGGAACCGGCAACGGAAGCCACCGCGAAGGACAGCGTTAGCACCTTCACGCTCGCCGGCTGGATGAAGCCGAACGCAGACATCGCTTTGCCCAAGGAAGCCGACACGGGCGTCTTCCTCCAGGCGGCCCGCAACGACGTCATCTTTCCCGCGCACGGAGCGTCGCTGTTCGGCGACGACAGCCATGCCGGCGCAGGATTGTCGGTGGGCCGCAACGGCGTGGCGGTCTACGAGCACTCGTCCAGCTACTTCGCCCCGTTGCTCGTACACGCGGCGTCCCTGGCCGACTGGACGCACGTGGCCGTGGTCTATCAGGGTGGCCGGCCCAGCCTGTACCTGAACGGCAAACTGGTGCGCCAGGGTCTGCAAAGCCGGTACACGGTGCATCCCAGCCCTGGCGCGGGACAGGGCGGTCCCGGCGGGCCGTTCAAAGGCGAACTGGGCGAGATCCAGCAATTGGCCCGCCCGTTGACGGCAGCCGAGATTGGGGAACTCGCCAAATCGCCGCCGCCCCAGACCACGGGCGGGCAAGGACCGTTGGTCGCTCTCACGCGCGGCGCAGACGGAAGCCTTGAAGCCGAGGTCTCTGTCGGCGGCTCCTACAAGGTGAAGTTGGCGGACAGCCAAGTACGTTCGTTCGACGTATCGGCACTTCCCGCTCCGTTGGACATCGGCGGCCCGTGGGAAGTCTGCTTCCCGCCCAAGATGGACGTGCCGGAGCGCACGACGTTCGAGCGGTTGATGTCCTGGACGGAGCATTCGAACGAGGCCCTTCGCTGCTTTTCCGGCACGGCGACCTACCGCCGCACGTTCGAGTTGCCGGCGGAACGCATCGGCGACGGCCGCCGCGTGCTGTTAGACCTGGGCCAGGTGGAATCGCTGGCCGAAGTCCTGGTCAACGGCCACAATCTGGGCGTACTCTGGAAGCCGTCGTTTGTCGTGGACATCACCGGCGCGGCGCACAGCGGCACCAACGCGTTGGAGATCCGTGTGACCAACGCCTGGCTGAATCGCCTGGTCGGCGACAAGAAGCACCCGAACGGTTTTCCCGCGGGCGGCTCGCTGCAGTTCAAGCCGTTTCTGGCTGCCGACATCAGCAACCGCCTGGGCGACCAGCTGATCCCCGCCGGCCTGATCGGCCCGGTGCGAATCCGCACGACGCAACGAATGCGCGTGCCGTGAATTCGGCCGAAGAAGCCCGGCTTTTCCGAAAAGCCGGGCTGGTCTTGGGGCGACAGAAGGTAGGCCGGAACAAGTCCGCGCAGTTCCGGCACGGCCAACCGTCCGAAAACCGAAGGAATTCCTGCCGGAACTGCGCGGACTTGTTCCGGCCTACCTGTCGCCCTCCCAAATCGCGGAAGTAGCCAACCGGAAGCGGCACTAGGTATCTCCGCCACGTGTTCCCGCTCCGTCCGTCATGGCTTTCACCCAGTCCCGGATGGCGGCCTTGGCTCGCGGCCAAGTTTCGTTTGTCAACATCAAGGGCATCGGATCGGCGTCGGCGTCGTCGAAATAGCAGAGACTGTACGTGACGCGTCCGACATCCTCGACCGAGAATTTCTGGCGATACAGGGTCAGCATTTCGGGAATCGAGAGTCCGTGTGTGCCCAGGGCGTAAACATCGAGAAAGTCCTTTTTTGTGCCCCGCTGGGAGACAGCGAGGAGCTTCATCGCGGCCAGGTCTTCGAGTGAGGCCAGTTGACAACCGAATTCCGGCCAGACGACCGGCGGTTGCAGCAGGGGGTAACGGAACTCGAGGAAACTGACTCGGACTCCGGCTACGCTCGCATGCAGTGTTTTTCGCTGAACGGAACCGACTTTCAGGTCGACCCCGCGGCTTTGCAGTTCCCTCGACAATCCCAATGGATCATCGAGTGGTTGTGCGGTGAACCAGTCGAAGTCGTCGGATTGCCGATGTCCGAGATGAATCGCGATGGCCGTCCCACCTCCCAAGTAGAATCCCAAATCCGTTGCGGCCGGCCCCAATTGCCGCAAAGCAGCCTGTTGTTCCGGCGGAAGCACTTCGGCGTGCAAGTTCATCGGTGTATCCTTCCCTCCCAGATCTTCCGCTCTTCGGACCGGAGCCACGTATCGACCGACTCCTTCGGCAGGTCCAGGATCAACTCCCAGAATCTCAGCTGCTGGGGACTGAGCGAACGGCCTTGGTGCCGTTCGATCCAATCGCGCAACGAGGGGTCGCCTAGTTCGTTGCGCAGCCAGCAAACAGCGTCCCAGGATCCCTCGGCCAGCACGCGGCGAATGATGAAATCGCGGTGTTGCTGCCAATCGAGCTGAGCGAAATCGCAGTCCCAAAACAGAGACCGCCACGGCGGCGGCAGTGGGCTGACGCGACGGCAGGATGATTCGTCCGAAGCCATGCGATACCTGCTGGCGAGGCGTTCTGAATCGCGGTCCTGAATCCAGGGTCCTTGACCATGATTATAACGGTTTCCGCGGTCAACCGCGACGGCACGCATTTTTGGAGTGCGGCGGCGTGTCGCCGCTTTGGCTGGATCGCGACGCAACGACCGAAGCACTCCAAGACTCGGGCCTGCAGTTGAACTCACCGGACTTGCACATCCGGACGACGATGGTATCTTGCGCAGCATCATCCATGTTTTTCCAGTCGAAACAAATCTAATCCAAGCCATCTGACCCCAGGACCCCATCATGCCTGACACGCTTCTCGCTTACGACCTCGGAACCGGCGGCAACAAGGCGTCGCTGTACGACGCGGAGGGTCGGCTGGTGGCGTCGACCTTTGTCCCTTACGACACGCAGTACCCGCAGGCAGGCTGGCACGAACAGCGGCCCGAGGCCTGGTGGCAGTCGGTCGTTCAGAGCACTCGCCAGCTGCTGGCCAACGCCGCCGCCGATGCGAGCAGCATCCGCTGCATCGCCATTTCTGGGCACAGCCTGGGCTGCGTGCCCGTGGACGCGTCGGGGCAGTTGCTGCGAGAGGCGACGCCCATCTGGTCGGACAAGCGGCCGGCGGAGCAGGCGGCCCGGTTCTTCGAGCGCGTCGATCCGGCCGGCTGGTACCGCTTGACCGGCAACGGGTTTCCCGCGCCGCACTACACGGTCTTCAAGATCCTCTGGTACCGCGACCACGAACCGGAGATGTTCGGAAGAATCCACAAGGTGCTCGGCACCAAGGACTATGTCAACTACCGGCTGACCGGACGCATGGCGACCGATTACTCGTACGCCTCCGGCAGCGGCGTGTACGATCTGTTGGGCTGGGACTATGCCGATGAGTTGTTGGCGGCCGCGGATTTGCCTCGCGGGCTGCTGCCGGAGATCGTGCCTGCGACGGAAATCCTGGGTGGGCTGACCTCGCAGGCGGCCGAGGCGTTGGGCCTGCCGCCGGGCATCCCGGTGGCCTGTGGCGGCGTGGACAACTCGTGCATGGCGCTGGGGGCCAAGAACATCGCCGAGGGGCGGATCTACGCCTCGCTCGGCTCGTCGATGTGGATCGCGGTCTCCTCCGCCCGGCCGCTGCTGGACGGCGCCACCAGGCCCTACGTGTTCACGCACGTGATTCCCGGCATGTTCACCTCGGCGATCGGCATGTTCTCGGCCGGCACGTCGCTCCGCTGGGTGCGCGATCAACTGTGCGTGAACCTGACGGTCAAGGCCCGCTTCGATGGCCGCGACCCCTACGACGCGATGACGGACTTGGCCGAGCGGTCGCCGCCGGGGGCGAGGAAGCTGTTGTTCAATCCGAGCTTGGCCGGCGGTTCGTCGCTGGAGCCCAGCCCGCACATCCGCGGCGCGTTTCTCGGCTTGGACCTCGGCCACACGCAGGGCGACTTGATCCGCGCGGCCCTGGAGGGAATCGCCCTCAACGCCCGGCTGATGCTCGACGCCCTGCGGCAGTTGGGCGCGGTCGGCCAGGAGATGGTCGTCGTGGGGGGCGGCAGCCGCAGCCGGCTGTGGCGTCAGATCCTGGCCGATGCGCTGGAGATCGCGGTTCTCAAGACCAACGTCGGTCAAGATGCGGGCTCCCTGGGCGCCGCCGCCGTGGCCGCGGTGGCCTGCGGACTGTGGCCGGACTTCAGCCGCATCGACCAGGTCCACCGGCTGGAATCCACCGCGCGGCCCGCCCCGGCCCGCGTCGCGGTTTATCGCCAACTGCTGCCGCTGTTCGACCAGGCCCGCGCGGCCCAGGCTCAATTGGGCGAGCGACTGGCCGCGTTGGAGATTGACGGCGGTCAGGCATCGGGGTCCGCGTGACTCGCGTGTACAACCGATGCAGTTGATCGTCAACACCTTCGGGACCAGTCTCCGGGCCGCCAGAGAAGCTCAGAAAACCGCGCAAGTACCGCAAGATCGCCCAGCGGGCCGTGATCCAGCACGAAGCGGACGCCCTGGCCAACGCCCTGCTGGGCCGCACCGACCTGCCGCGGCGACTCGACGTTCGGTCGGCGGTAGCATGGCTCTCCGAGCCGTGCAGCATGCGGCCGGGGCTGCACGGCTCGGAGAGCCATGCTACGGACGGCCGGGGGCGATTGCACGGGTTGACGCTTGCGCTGCCAGGCGTTAGGCTCGCTTCGTCTCCAAGATGGAGTTAGAGATGAGGTGAAGGACTATGTGGAAGATCAGGGTGTCAGGTTCCGGCGGGGGCGGGGATGTATCGAGGAGGCATTGAGATATGGCACGATGCGCCGCCGCTGGAGCTGTACGACCTGCAAGCCGACGCGGATGAATGGCAGAACCGCGCCGACGATCCGGCGCTGGCGGAACTCACCGCTGAACACGACGCGATCCCCAAGCCCTACGTCCGCCAGCCGGGTTTCCGATGGCGATACCCGAATTACTTGGCTTTTTGATTGGACTCTCAAATGGAAGGAGCACCTGTGATGAACCACGACGATCACCAGAAGCCGCCGCGCCGAACGGCCCCCGTTGCCGCTGTTGAGGACGTGCGAGGGGGCACGCGGCGGGCGTTTCTTCAGGGGGTGGGCGGCCTGTGTCTTGCCGGCACGGTCCTCGGCGGCTTGGCTCGCCGGGCCAACGCCGGAGAAGGCCCCCGGTTGCGCAGCGGCAACGCGCAGACGCCCGAAGAGGCCAAACGGGAACTCGACGAGTTCAAGGCGTCGTACTCGGATCTCGCCGGCTGGGAGCAGCGCAAGGCACGCGTTCGCCAGGGGATCCTGGTAGGAGCGCGGCTGTCGCCGCTGCCGGAGAAGACGCCGCTGAAGCCGCAGTTCTCCAACCAGCGAGTTTACGACGGGTACTCCGCCGAGAGCGTTGCCATTCAGAGCTGGCCTGGTTTCTATGTGACCGGCACGCTGTATCGTCCCTTGGACATGAAGCCGCCCTACGCGGGCGTCTTGTCTGCCCACGGCCACGGCGGGCGGTTCATCGCCGGCCGGCAGATCCGCTGCGCCGTCCTGGCTCGGATGGGGGCCGTCGTGTTTCATTATGACATGGTGGGCTACGGCGATTCCCAAGAGGCCGGTTGGTCTCACAGCAAGGTTCCGGAGGTGCTGCGGCTGATCACGTGGAACAGCATGCGGGCCTTGGACTTCGTCCTCTCGCTGGACGGCGTCGATCCCAAACGGATTGGAATGACGGGGAATTCGGGCGGCGCGTCGCAGACGTTCTATCTTTCTGCGATCGACGAACGGGTGGCGGTCTCGGTGCCCAGCTGCCAGGTCTCGGCCCACTTTTTCGGCGGCTGCGCGTGCGAGAGCGGCATGCCGATCCACTGGGGACCGAACCACAAGACCAACAACGCCGAGATCGCGGCGCTGACGGCCCCGCGGCCCCAGTTGCTCCTGTCCAACGGCGCGGATTGGACCAAGTTCATGCCCCAAACCGAATTCCCGTACATCCGCCACGTGTACAGCCTGTACGGGGCGGAGGACAAGGTCCAGAACGCGCACTTCCCGCGCGAAGGGCACGACTACGGACCGTCGAAACGGATGGCCGCCTACCCGTTCTTCATTCGCCATCTGGAACTGGACGGCGAACGTCCCTGGGGCCGCGACGGCGTGATCAACGAAACGTTCGTGACGGTGGAGACCCGCGAGCAGATGTTGGTCTTCGGACCGAACAACCCCTATCCCAAGGACGCGGTGGCACCCAACACGCCGTTGCCTTGATACGACAAGGTAAAGAGGAAAGGAGAACGAGCGATGAAACACCTGATCCTGTCTGTCGCTTCGCTGTGCCTTGTCAACATTCACGCCGGGGCGGCGGATACCGCGCGTCCGGCCAAGCCGAATGTGGTCTTCTTCCTGGCCGACGACCTGGGCCAGCGCGATTTGGGCTGCTACGGCAGCACGTTTTATGAAACGCCGCACCTGGACCGCCTGGCACGGGACGGGGCTCGCTTCACCGATGCCTACGCGGCGTGTCCCGTCTGCTCGCCCACGCGGGCCAGCATCATGACGGGGCAGTGGCCGCAGCGCACGGGGATCACCGACTACATCGGCGCAGCCATGAAGCCGGAACAGTGGAAGCGCAACACGAAGTCGCTGCCCGCCCCCTACACCGATCGGCTCGCGCTGGACGCGCCCACGCTGGCCAAGGCGATGAAGTCCGCGGGCTATGCCACGTTCTTTGCCGGCAAGTGGCATCTGGGGCCGGAAGGCTGGTGGCCGGAGAACCAGGGTTTCGACATCAACCTGGGCGGCATCGACCGCGGCGGGCCCTACGGCGGGAAGAAGTACTTTTCGCCCTACGGCAATCCGCGGTTGCCGGACGGTCCGCCCGGCGAGCACCTGCCGGACCGGCTGGCAGCCGAGACGGCGAAGTTCATCGAGGCCAGCCAGGACGGGCCGTTCTTTGCCTATCTGGCCTTCTACTCCGTACACACTCCGCTGATGGCGCGCGAGGACTTGCAGCGGAAATACGAGGAGAAACGCCGGCGGCTCGGACTGGAAGCGAAATGGGGCCGCGAGGAGCCGCGCGACGTGCGACTGGTCCAGGAGCACCCCGTGTATGCGGGCATGATCGAGGCAATGGATCAGGCCGTGGGCCGGGTGCTCGCCAAGCTGGACGAACTCGGCCTGCGCGAGAACACGTTGGTGATCTTCACCAGCGACAACGGCGGGCTTTCGACCAGCGAAGGTTGGCCCACGTCGAACCTGCCGCTGCGCGCCGGCAAGGGCTGGACCTACGAAGGCGGCATCCGCGAGCCGCTGCTGGTGCGCTGGCCAGGGGTGGTCAAGGCCGGCAGCGTCGTGAACACGCCTGTGAGCAGTCCCGACTTCTTCCCCACCCTGCTGGAAGTCGCCGGCGCGAAACCGCAGCCCGGACAGGTGCTCGACGGCGTAACCCTCATGCCGGTCTTCCAGGGCGGCACGCTGCCGGAGCGGGCCTTGTTCTGGCATTACCCGCACTACGGCAACCAAGGCGGCGCGCCGAGCGCGGCGATTCGGCGCGGCGACTGGAAGCTGATCGAATGGTACGAGGACGAGCGCATCGAGCTGTTCAACCTGGCCGAGGACATCGGGGAACAAACCGATCTGGCCCGGACGCAAAAGGCCCGCGTTGCCGCTTTGCGCGACGAGTTGCACGCCTGGCAAAAGCAGGTGGGCGCCAAGTTCTCCACGCCCAACCGGGACTACGACCCAGACAAACCCAACGGCCGCGCTGCGAAAAGGCAGAAGTGATCATTCGGGCGGGAGTGGCAGAATGATGAAAACAGCCACAGGTTATCTCGGTCTTCATCATTCTGCCCCCATCATTCTGCCAGTTCTCTTCGAGCCTCTTCTGACCAGCGTCTGGAATTCGATGTCGTGGTTGTCCATGTTGATCCACTGAACTGCGTTCAACTGGGTGTGGGTCAGGAACCTTTGCAGATGGTCCTGCATTTCCTTTTTCCCGGACTTCAAGGCGCTCAGCGCGAATGCGGTGTCGTCGCCGATCAGGCACACTTCGTGCGTCCCCAGCAGCGTGTCGTCGTCGTAGATTCCGATCCGTCGCAAGGTGACCGCTGGTCCACCGAAGAAATGCATGACGGCAGCTCGATACAACGGCGTTTCCAGGAAGGCGCCCCAGTCGTCGAGCAACTCGATGAAAATCGCCCGCAGATCGCGGCTCGCCTCATTGATCGCGATCCATTGCGAGTCCTGAACGGTGAAACGCCGGCGTTCGGCCGCATCGAGCGTGGTCGAGACATACCGCCACGTGACTTGGGCCGATCGCAAGTTGAGCAGCAGTCCGTGCCGCATCCCGGCCAGCAGCAGGTAGTTCAGCGTCTGGGACTGGTGCGCGTCGGTCAGCACGTCAACGGCCTTGGTTTCCAATATCACCCCCGATGCGAACAACAGGTCCATGAAGTAAGATCTGAGGAAGCTGCCGTGATGGACGCGGATCTCGACTTCGCGGAGAGCCGGGGCGATCCCCGCCGTCTCGCATCGGCGGCGGATCGCCTGTTTGTAGATCTCTTCGTCCAACAATCGGCCGAATTCGTTATGGACGCCGAAGACGATCCCGAGGATCCGATGGGCCAAGGCATGGAACTCGTCGTGCAAAAAGACCCGAATCGGCGAGTTCACTTCGATCGGCATGACCAGGTTTCCTTTTCGAAAGAGGATTGGCAGAATAATGGGGGCAGAATGATGAAAAACGAGAGAGCCAATCCGCTTTCATCATTCTGCCCCCATCATTCTGCCCCCATCATTCTGCCAAGAACGTATCCTGTTAGAAACACGGGGCGAGGCCAAACATGAAATGCCGAATCTTTGCTTGTCTTGCGATTCTGTCGTTATGGGGTCATTCTGCCTTCGCCGCACAGCGGCCGAATGTGCTTTGGATTACCAGCGAGGACAACAGTCCTTACCTGGGTTGTTACGGCGATCCGCTGGCTCAGACGCCGAACCTCGACCGGTTGGCTGCGGAGGGCCTTCGGTATCGGAATGCGTTTGCCAATGCGCCGGTCTGTTCTAGCGCCCGGACCACCCTGATCACCGGCATGGTTGCCTCGTCCCTGGGCGCCCACAACCATCGCAGCCGCGTAGCGATCCCGGACACTTTCAAGCTCTACCCCGAATACCTCCGCGCCGCGGGTTACTACTGCACGAACAACTCCAAGACCGACTACAACATCGCCAACGCGGGCAAGCCGTGGGACGAGAGCAGCAACCGGGCGCACTACAAGAACCGTTCGCCGGGCCAGCCGTTCTTCGCCGTGTTCAACTTCACCGCTAGTCACGAAAGCCAGGTCGCGCCCAAGCCGGGCAAAACCACCTTTCGCGTGCCGCCTGAAAAGATCTCGCTGCCGCCCTATCATCCCGACACGCCGGACATCCGCCGCGACTGGGCCAATTACTACGACCAGATGACGCTGTTGGACGAGCAGGTGGGCAAGTGTCTCGAGGAGTTGGAACAGGCAGGGCTGGCGGATGACACCATCGTCTTCTACTACGCCGACCACGGCGGCGCGCTGCCGCGCGGCAAACGGAACCTGCACGATTCCGGCACGCGTGTGCCGTTGATCGTCCGCTTTCCTCAGAAATGGGCTCACTTGGCTCCGGCCAAGCCGGGCGCGTGGGTGGACGACCTGGTCAGCTTCGTGGATCTGCCCGTCACGGTCTTCAGCCTGTGCGGCGTGCCCCGACCCCGTCACTACGAGGGCCGCGCGTTCTTGGGCGAGCAGAAAGCTGCGCCGCGCGAACACGTGTTCCTGTTCCGCGGACGCATGGACGAGCGTTACGACACGGTGCGAGCCGTCCGCGACGGGCGGTTCCGCTACGTGCGCAACTACTCGCCGCATCGTCCCTGGGGCCAGCATTACTCGTATCCGTTCCAGGTGCTGCCCAGCATGCGGTCGTGGCATGCGGAGTTCCTGGCTGGCCGTTGCAACGAAGCCCAGGCCGCGTATTGGAAGCCGAAGCTGGCGGAAGAGTTCTACCAGATCGCCGGCGATCCGTTCGAGTTGCGAAACCTGATCGCTCAGCCCCAGCACGCTGCGGACGTCGCCCGCCTGCGCGCCGCGCTCCGCGCCGAAATCCTGGCGGCGCGCGATACCGGTTTCATCCCGGAAGGAATGATCCCCAACCTGGCTGGCGACAAGACGATCTACGACTATGCCCACAGCGACGCGTATCCGATAGAGCGGATCCTCGATCTGGCTGACATGGCCAGTGACGGCAAACCCGCAAACCTGCCGGCGCTGATCGCCGCCCTGGACGACCCGCATCCGGTCGTCCGCTACTGGGCCGCGACCGGCTGCCTGATCCTCCGGGACAAAGCCGCGCCGGCAAAAGCGAAACTCCTGGAGCGACTGACCGACGACTGGGTCGACGTCCGCGTCGTTGCCGCGGAAGCCGTCGCGCACGTCGGCGAGCAGGAAGCGGCCATCAAGACGCTGGGGGAGGTGCTTACCAGCGGCAACCTCCACGAAGCGCTCGCCGCACAGAATTCGCTGGACTTCCTACGCGAGGCCGGTCACGTCACGTTGGCTCGCGCCCAGGACCTGGTGCGCGACCTGAAGTTCGGCGAACCCGCGGATCGCATTCCGAAGTACCTTTTGAGTCTGCCCTAGGCGGAAAAGACCCATGAAGACACCCGTTTTGACATCTCTCGTTCTGCTCGTCTTGAATGTTGTCGTCCAGGCGGCTGAGGCGAAGCCCAACATCGTCTTGGTGATGACCGACGACCAGGGCTACGGCGATTTGGGATGCACGGGCAATCCGATCATTCGGACGCCGAACCTGGACACGTTGGCGGCCGAGTCGTCGCAACTGACCGACTATCACGTCGCCCCGACCTGTTCGCCCACGCGGGCGGCGCTGCTCACCGGGCATTGGACTGACCGGACCGGCGTCTGGCACACCGTCAACGGACGCTCGATGCTGCGCGAGAACGAAATCACCCTGGGGCAACTCCTGAAGGACCACGGCTACGCGACCGGGATGTTCGGCAAGTGGCACCTGGGCGACAATTTTCCGTACCGAGCCGAGGATCGCGGCTTCACGGAGGTTTACCGGCACGGCGGGGGCGGCGTGGGGCAGACGCCGGACCTGTGGAACAACGCCTATTTCGACGGCCATTACTTCCACAACAGCCAAGTCGTCCCCGCCCGCGGTTTCTGCACGGACGTGTTCTTCGAGCAGGCGCGGCGGTTCATCCGCGAGTGTGCCCAGCGGCGGCAGCCGTTCTTGGCTTACATCGCGCCCAACGCTCCGCACGGACCGCTGCACGCGCCGCAGGAGTATCTCGACCTGTACGCCGGGCAGGACAAGGCGATCGCCGCATTCTACGGCATGATCACCAACATCGACGACAACGTGGGCAAGACCCGCGCCTTGCTGCGAGAATTGGGCATCGCCGGGAACACGGTGTTCATCTTTACGACCGACAACGGCACGGCCACCGGGGCGCGGATCTTCAATGCGGGGATGCGCGGCGCGAAGGGCAGCGAGTACGACGGCGGCCATCGAGTGCCGTTCTTCTGCCACTGGCCGGAGGCGGGTTGGGACCGCAAGCAGGTCAACGATACCCTGTGCCACGCCGTGGACCTCGTGCCCACGCTGTTGGACATCACCGGAGCCAAGGCTCCCGACGGACTCAAGTTCGACGGCGTCTCGATCCGCCGGTTGCTCGAACCTGGCTCCGGCGCCGGCTGGCCCGACCGGTTCCTGGTGACCGATTCCCAGCGCGTCCGCGATCCGATCAAGTGGAAGCAGACGGCGGTCATGTCTCAGCAGTGGCGGCTCGTCAACGGCAGAGAATTGTACGCGATCAAGACGGACCCCGGCCAGCAGCACGATGTGGCGGACGAGCACCCCGAGCAGGTCGCCAAGATGCGCGCGTTCTACGACGCCTGGTGGGCGGAATTCGAACCGACGTTTGCCCAAACCACCGAGATTTACCTGGGACATCCCGATCATCCGGTCGTCAGCCTGACCGGTCACGACTGGATTCAGGAAGCGCTGCCGCCCTGGAACCAACAGCACATCCGGCGCGCGTACGGTTTGCCCGGCATGATGGCGAAATCGCCCAAAGCGAAGGCCAAGGGAAAGACCCCGACGCAGCCCGCCGCAGGCAAGTCGGTGCATCAAGGCCATTGGGCGGTGAAGGTGCTCCGCGCAGGCCGCTACGAAATCAGCGTGCGCCGTTGGCCGGTCGAGGCCGACCGGCCGATCACCGCGGGTCTGCCGGCGGAACCGGATGTGCCCGGCGCGGACCGGGCCTTCCGCGCCCACGAGGGCGTCGCCATCGGCGTGGTCCGCGCCGCGCTGCGGGTGGACGGCCGGGAATTGGAGAGCAAACCGGTCTCCGCCGGCGACGTGCAGATCACCTTTACGGCGACGTTGACCGCCGGATCGCACCAACTCGCCCCCGTCTTGATCACCGCGAACGGCGACGAACTCGGGGCGTACTACGCCACCGTAGACGGCTCGCTCCGCGAGCCGAAATCCGCTCGCGGACTGAGCGGCCTACGATAGGCGCATCCGGGGTGCGGTAACAGTATACTGGTGCGAAATTCACTTTTTGATCTCGGAGAATCCTGCCATGCCGACAACGACCTGGATCCGTAGCGCGATCGCCACCGTGATTGCTTTCTGTGCGTTTGTTTCTGTCTTTTGCGGTCTCTCACAGGCCGGCGAGGCGCGCCGTCCTAACATCTTGTTCATCCTCGTGGACGACCAGGCGCCCTTCGACCTGAAGGTGTACGATCCGAAGTCGCCGCTGCAGACGCCGAATCTGGACCGGTTGGCGGCGGAGGGGATGGTCTTGGACGGCGCCTATCACATGGGGTCCTTCTCCGGCGCCGTCTGCTCGCCCTCGCGGCACATGATCATGAGCGGCCGTACGGTATGGCGACTGCCGAACGCGCCCGGCGCGCTGCAGCAGGGCAAATGTCCCCCGGACCTAGAGCAGAACACGCTACCCGCCGTCTTCAACCGGGCTGGGTACGCCACGATGCGGACCTGCAAGGTCGGCAACAGCTACGAGGCGGCAAACAAGCTGTTCCAGGTGCGCCACGACGCCACGAAGCGGGGCGGCGATGACGAGTCCGGCAGCGCGTGGCATGCCGAACAAGTGCTGAACTACCTTCGCGAACGCGAGGCCACGAAGGACACCCGCCCTTTCCTGATCTATTACGGTTTTTCCCATCCGCACGACACGCGTGACGGCAAGCCCGAATTGTTGGCCAACTACGGCGCGGTCAACCACGCGGACCGCTCAACGCTGCCGCCGGCCCATCCCAAACAGCCCCCGCTGCCGTCGAACTACCTGCCCGCGCATCCCTTCCGGCACGGTCACGACGACGTGCGCGACGAAGTGGCGGTGAGCGGTGTGTGGGATCGGCGCGACGAGGTGACGATCCGCAACGAGTTGGGCCGCGAGTTCGCGTGTGCCGAAAACATCGACATCCAGATCGGCCGCGTGCTCCAGCGCCTGCAGGCGATGGGCGAGTTGGACAACACCTATATCCTCTACACCGCCGACCACGGCATGGCCATCGGCCGGCACGGGCTGCAGGGCAAGCAGAATCTGTACCAGCACACGTGGCGCGTCCCGTTCCTGGTCAAGGGCCCCGGCATCCGGCCCGGCTCGCGCGCCGAGGGCAACATCTACTTGCTGGACGTGCTCGCCACGCTCTGCGACCTGGCCGGGATTCAGCCGCCGGAAACCAACGACGGCCTCAGTTTTAAGCCCGTGCTGGAGGGCAAACGGCAAACGATCCGCGACGTGATGTACGGCGTGTACAACGGCGGTTCCAAGCCCGGCATGCGGTGTGTGAAGCAGGGCGACTGGAAGCTGCTCGAATACGACGCTTACGACGGCCAGTCGCAGCACGTGCAACTGTTCAATTTGGCCGACAACCCGGAGGAGTTTCTCGTCGAGCATCGGGATCCGAAGGTGACCGCGCTGACCGGCGTTTCGCCCGCCAAGCACCAGGTCAATCTGGCCGGCGATCCGGGGCATGCGGCCAAGCTGAAGGAGATGCAGGACCTGCTGCTGGCCGAGATGCGCCGCTTGGAAGACCCCTGGCGTCTGTGGAACCAGCCCGACGACGGCTTGCCCCCGCCCGCCAAGGCAGCGCCCAAAGCGAAGAGCAAGAAAGCAAAGCCGCAAAAGAACCCAGACCCGACAAGGTGACTGTGATGAGGATCCTCCTATTTGTTTCGATGCTGCTTGCTCTCAGCAACGGTTTCGCCGCCGCGGCGGACAGGCCGAATTTCCTGTTGATTTTCACGGACGATCATGGCTATGGCGACGTTTCGACGTACCACGAATCGGACGTGCGCACGCCGAACATCGATCGGATTGCGGCCGAGGGGATGCTGTTCACCATGATGCGGGCCAATTGCACGGTCTGCTCGCCGTCGCGGGCCGCGCTGCTGACCGGGCGCTACCCGGACCGGGTCGGTGTGCCAGGTGTCATTCGCACGCATCCGGAGAACTCCTGGGGCTACCTCGATCCCGGCGTGCCGACGCTGGCCGACGAATTGAAGAAGGCCGGCTACCAGACGGCGATCGTGGGCAAGTGGCATCTGGGACTCGAATCGCCCAACACGCCGAACGAACGGGGCTTCGATTTCTTCCACGGCTTTCTCGGCGACATGATGGACAGCTACACGACCCACCTGCGGCACGGGAACAACTACCTGCGCCGCAACGGGGAGACGATCGCAGCGGAGGGCCATGCCACCGACTTGTTCACCGCGTGGGCGGGGGAGTACCTGCGCGAGCGGGCGAAGCACTCCGACCAGCCGTTCTTCCTGTACTTGGCCTACAACGCGCCGCACTTTCCGATCGAGCCGCCGAGGGAGTGGCTGGCGAAGGTCCGCGAGCGGGCGCCGCAGATGGACGAGAAGCGGGCGAAGAACGTGGCCCTGATTGAGCACCTGGACGAGGGCATCGGCCGCGTGCTGGGCGTACTGCGGGAAGCGGGCTTGGAGCAGAACACGCTGGTCGCATTCAGCGCCGACAACGGCGGCTCGTTGCCCCACGCCCAGAACAACGATCCGTGGCGGGACGGCAAGCAGAGTCATTACGACGGCGGCCTGCGCGTGCCCTTCATGGTCCGCTGGCCGGGCCACATTCCGCCCGGTTCGCGGAGCGATTACGCCGGGTTGAACTTCGACCTGTTCCCCACGTTTCTGGAACTGGCCGGCGCGAAACCTGCGGCGGAACTCGACGCGGTGAGCCTCGTGCCGGTACTGACAGGCGGCACGCTCGCCACGCCGCGCGATCTATACTTCGTGCGCCGCGAAGGCGGCTTGGACTACGGTGGCAAAAGCTACGAGGCGATCATCCGCGGCGAGTGGAAGCTGTTGCAGAACGATCCCTACAGCCCGCTGGAACTGTACAACCTGAAGAACGACCCGCAGGAGAAAGAGAACCTCGCCGCGACGCAGAAGAAGGTCTTCCGTGAACTTGCCAGCGCCCTGCGGGCTCACATCCAACGAGGCGGCGCAACGCCGTGGCAGCAGCCCGCCGGCCTGATTCCGACTTCAGCACACCCGTTGTGCTGCGGTCTCCCGACCGCAGCACGGCCCCGACCGGAGGTCTCCCAGAACCATCGGTGAGACCTGCGGTCGGCGGTTTCGGCGAGGTCGGGAGACCTGCGCCGAACAATGATCCTGCCCCCATGATCCTGCCATCCGTGTCTCTGGAAAGATTCGGCCGCGACATATATCGTATATGAGCAAGAGCGGTGGCCGTCGCAACCGACTCGCAGCACGGGCGAAATCCGGTGACTCGTATGGCATTTGACCTATCGGCATGGACGAGAATGGAATTCGAGGGGACGCCGATTTATATCCGGCCGGACAAACCGGATTGGTTCGTCCCCAACGCGGCAGGGGACGCGGTCCTGCAACGGTTGGGCGCTGGCGCTGCCGGCGGGGGCGTGCTGCAAGTCGAGCGTTTCCTGAGCCGCCTGCCGGACGATCCTCCCCGGGAATACCGCGGGCGGGCGGAAGTGCTGGCCGCCGACGCGCTGAGCGAACTGTGGCTGCACGTCACGAACCGCTGCAACCTGACGTGCCGGCACTGCCTGTTCGCCTCGGCGCCGGACGATGCTGCGGAACTGCCCGCCGAGCGGATTCTGGAACTGGGCCGACAGGCCTGGTCGCTGGGCTGCCGCGTGTTCGCGCTGACCGGCGGCGAACCGTTTGTCCACGCGCGGTTCGAGGCGCTGATCGACGGCCTGCTGCGCCACGACGGCGCCCGCGTGGTCGTGTTGACCAATGGCACGCTCTTGCAGCGGCACGGCGACACCTTGCGGCGTTGGCCGAGCGACCGGGTCCATCTTCAGATCAGCGTTGACGGCCTCGCGGAACATCATGATCATGCCCGTGGTCCCGGAGCCTTCAACCGTTTGCGCAAAGAACTGCAATGGCTTCGCGGCGCAGGCGTGCCGTTTACGCTGTCGACGTGCGTGATGCAGACCAACGTCGGCGATCTGCCGGGGTTGGTCGATTGGGCAGCGGAGGTTGGCGCGGCGAATGTCCACTTGATGTGGTATTTCGTCCGCGGCCGGGGTGGCCAGGAGGGCTGGGCTGCGGTCGACGAGATCTTTGACCAGTTGCGTCCGGCGGCGTTGCGCGCCGAGGCGGCCGGCGTGGGGTTGGACAACATCGACGCCTTGAAAGGGCAGGTGTTCGCGCCGGCCGGCACGATCCACGACGGGACGGGCGCCGGCTGGGACTCCGTGGCCGTGGGGCCGGACGGGCGGCTGTATCCTTCGCCGGCGCTGGTCGGCGTGCAAGCGTTGGCAACCGAGATCGACGGCGGCCTGGCCGGCGCGTGGCAAGGCAGCCGGGTGCTGGAGCGGATTCGCCGCGTGACCGCGGCGGGTCTCCATTCGCCGCTGCGGTTCATCCTGGGAGGTGGAGACCTGGATCACTGTTACACGCACGCCGGCCAGTTTCTCGGCTGCGATCCGTACGAGTCGCTGCACGAGCGGACGGCGCTGTGGTTGATCGCTCGCGAGGCCTCGCGGCAGCCCAACGACGGCCCGCCCCGACTGCGGCTGAAAATGGGGGAAGTGCTGGAAAGCTGCGGCCCGCACGGCCCGGTCGCCACGATTCACAGCAACTGCCTGCTGTCCGTGGCCCAGGTCGACGGCCACACGGCGGTGGGCAAGTTCTACGCCGGCGCGGCGGTCAACCCGCGGGAGGACATTCGCAATCCTGTCTATTATCCCGAAGAATTGATCGGGCATGTCCCGGAGGAAGCCCGAATTCGCAGCTACGGCTGCGGCAGCCCGGTGGTCGACGCCGCCCCACAGCCCGGCGACGTCGTGGTGGATCTCGGCAGCGGGACCGGCGTCGAGTGCTTCATCGCCGCGCGCCTGGTCGGTGCCGGCGGGCGGGTGATCGGCGTGGACATGCTGGACGTCATGCTCGACTTGGCGCGCCGCGGGGCCGAGCAGGTGGAACGGCGATTGGGCTTTCGCAACCTCGAATTCCGCAAGGGCTACCTGGAGGCGTTGCCGCTGGAAGACAACTCCGTGGATCTCGTGCTCTCCAATTGCGTGCTGAACCTGGCCACGAACAAGCGGCGCGTGTTCGCCGAGATGTTCCGCGTGCTGAAGCCCGGAGCCAGGCTGGTGATCTCGGACGTCGTTTGCGAGACGGAGCCGGACGCGGAGATACGCAACGACGATTCGCTGCGCGGCGAGTGCATCGCCGGGGCGCTGACGCAGCGCGACCTGTTCGGACTCTTGGACGAGGCCGGTTTCGCCGCCGCCTATGCGCTCAAGCGGTTCCCGTATCGCGTCGTGCGCGGGCACCCGTTTTACTCGCTGACCTTCGAGGCGACCAAGCCCGCCGCGCTGGCAACGAAAACGGTCATGTATCGCGGCCCGCAGGCTGCCCTGCTCACCGCTTCCGGCCACTTGCTGCCGGCCGGGGCGACTTGCCGCATCGCCGCCGGCGGCCTGACGCGTTCCGGAGGCGATCTGTTCGAGTTCAACGACCACGGCGAGGTCATCAACGTCGCCGTCGAGCCGTGCCTATCCTGTGCCGTGCCGCCGGACACGCGAGCCGAGCCGAAGCCAACGCTCGCGCGACTGGCCGCTGCCCAACGGCACACCACCGACTGTATGGTCTGCGGCGCACCGCTGAAGTACTTGGAGGGCGAGCGAACCATCCAGTGCAGTTTCTGCGGACGCTCGCTCCCTGCCAATGCGGTCTGTGAGCAGGGGCACTTCGTCTGCGACGCCTGCCACACGCAGGACGAGTTGTCTCTGATCGAGCAGGTTTGCCTGACCACGGACGAGACGGACCTGATCGCCTTGATGGCCAAGATCCGCCACCACCCCAGCGTGCCCGTGCACGGCCCCGGCCACCATGCACTGGTGCCCGGCGTGATCTTGAGCACGTATCGCAATCTGGGCGGGGAATTAGGCGACGACTTGATTCGCACCGGCATTCGCCGGGGGGCTCAAATCGCCGGCGGATCGTGCGGCTTTGTCGGCGTCTGCGGCGCGGCGGCCGGCGTGGGAATCGGCTTCGGCATCATCCGGCAGGCCAATCCGTTGAAGCCGTCCGAGCGTCAAATCGTCCAGACAGTCGTGCAGCGGGTCATGCAGCGGATCGCCGCGCTGGAAGCTGCGCGTTGTTGTCAGCGCGAGTGCTGGCTGGCGCTGCGCGCGGCGGCCGAGCTGTCTGCGCAGTACCTGCCCATCCCGCTCCGCGCCGACGCGCCGCTGGCCTGTTGGCAGTGGGAGCGCAATGCCGAATGCATCACCGGCCGCTGCCCGCTGTGGCCGGGGACGGTGGATGCCGTCTAGCTGTAACCCTGCCACTGGATCTGGCCGCCCAGCTTTTTCAGGGCGTAGGCGACCTCCCGCAGGTAGTCGCCGTAGACGATTTGCGTGTGAAATCCCTCCATCTCGCGGACCAGCCGCTTCCAGTCGCCGTCGACGAGGATTTCCATTTGCGAGCGGCAGGCTGGATACGAGGGCGCCGCGGTGATCTTGCCGCGGAAGCCTTGCCACCGGGTGCAAGCCAGGTTCGGAATCACGACCGTGACCTCCTGGCCGATCGTGTAGTGGGTCTTGCAGGCCGCACCGTAGTCCGACTCGTAATGGGTCATGATCGTCGCCGGCTCGAAGTCGCGGCCGTTCATACGCCGCGGCGCCTGGCAATGGGCGACGAAGAACAGACCGTCGTGCGGATAGTG
>Ga0116156_10001310_pt1 | contig 24498 bp, 19 predicted proteins | sample AD_UKC045_MetaG_FD_89891 | JGI IMG/M metagenome (GOLD analysis project Ga0116156, IMG submission 89891) | Active sludge microbial communities of municipal wastewater-treating anaerobic digesters from USA - AD_UKC045_MetaG | ecosystem: Engineered > Bioreactor > Anaerobic > Digestate | place: USA... | reverse complement strand
GTTTGATGCGACCGTGGAAACAAATTCCGAAGTGCGATTGGAAAACGTGGCTACCATAACAGCGGAAAATGCCGATAGCGTGAATGATAATGCTTATGTCAATGTACAGGGCGGAAGTGAAAATCCGGATTTGGCTATCACCAAAACCGTGGCCGAGGGAAAAAATGGTACTGATTATCAAGAAAGAGTAGAAACAGAAAATGATGATTATGTGCATTTTCATATCGTAGTAGAAAACAATGGTGAAGATCGGGCCAATGAAGTGGTGGTTTTGGACGATATGGATAGTCGTTTGGAGTATGTGGACGGTACATTGGAAGTGGATGGCGATGATCGCGACAATGATGCGGATGATTTTTTTGACAATGGTATCAATATTGGTTATTTGGATACAAATGAAGATGTAGTGATTACATATAGTGCACAGGTAAACACCAATAGTGAAGTGGATTTGGAAAATGAAGCAACAGCGACAGCGGATAATGCCGATAGCGTGCGTGATAGTGCCTATGTGGAAAATGCCGGAAGCGGTGACGATGAATCATATTTGTATATTTCCAAGAGTGTCGATCAAGATGAAGTGCAACCAGGGGAAGAAGTAGAATATACTATCGTGGTACGCAATACCGGTGATGGTGACGCAACAAATGTGCGAATTACTGATGACTTACCTTCACGTGTACGTTATATATCAAGTTCAATCGATGTTAATGTGGATGGTAATGGTGATGTTGAAGACGATGATTTGTTTGGTGATGGCGTGATTATTGATGTTTTGGAGCCGGATGATGAAGTAACAATTACTTATGATGCGCGAGTGGATAGTGATGCGGCTGATGGAGCCAGATTGGTAAATACGGCGGTGGCGCGAGATGATGAAGGAGATCGGGCGGAAGATGAGGCAACTATCACTGTGGCCAATGACGGATATTTGCAATTGACCAAAGACGTGGATAAATCAAATGCGAAAGCCGGAGATACCTTGACATACACGATCACTGTGGAAAATACCGGTGATGGGGATGCAACAAATTTGGTAATTATCGATGATTTGCCAAATTATGTAAGCTATATTGATGGTTCAATGGATATCAATGGCGATAATGTGCGTGATTATGACGAACAAGATTTGTTTGAATCAAGAGGCATTCGTGTTTCAAAATTGAGCCAAGGTGATGAAATAGAAATTGTTTTTAAAGCCAAAATTTCTTCAAGCGTAAGCAACAACACTACTTTGGAAAATTTAGCCGAAGTGGAAGCGGATAATGGATTAAATGACGAAGATGTAGCAACTACTTTTGTGGGAAGCGGAGGCAACAATCCGAATATTGATATTGTAAAATTGGTGAGAAATGATACAACCGGTGGTTCTTATTCATCTTCAAACACAGCCAAACCAAGTGATGTATTGGAATACAAGATAACCTTGACCAATACCGGCAATACCCGACTGACTAATGTTAGAGCACAAGATGTTTTGCCAAGCGATATCAGCTATTTGGGTGGTACGGTGAAGGTATGGTATAACAACAGTGAATTATCAGGTGATTACAATGGTATAACCGGTAGTGGGGTTACTTTGCCGGATATGAATGTGGGTGATGTAGTAACTATCACTTTCAAAGCAAAGGCTTCCAGCTCAGTGAGTGGTTCACGGACAAACACAATTAATGTTACATCAAATTTGGCCAATGATACTGCTTCGGCTACGACCAGATTTGAAGGGACGACAACTCAGACAACTACCAGAAATCTTCCGGATAGTGGTCCAAATATTTCTTTCGGTTTCTTGTTGTTTTCCGGAATGGGTGCTTTGACGTGGTTTATCCGAGAAAAATATTTGTTGGGTCAAATGTTGTAGGATTGTTATATAACATCTTTTGTCAAAACACTATTATGTAAGGAAAATTGACAAAGAGTTTATATATAATAACGATGGCGCTTAGTATGATAAAAAAGTCTTTCTCAAAAATGGAAGACTTTTTTGTTGGTCAATAATCAATGAGTTATAATTGAAGGTGTTAATATTTAAATCAAATAGACGAACATGATTCACGAAATTGAGAAAGAAATACAAAGTCTGAAAAAAGAAATCATAAAAAACAAGGAGTATCTTTGACGATCTGGGATTGGCAAAAGAGATTGAAGAGTTGGAAGGTTTGACGACTGAGGAAAATTTTTGGTTGGATAAAGAAAATTGTGAAAAAATTTTTAATCAAATTTCCAAGAAAAAAAAGATGTTGGAATCTTGGAACTCTTTATACAAACAAATATGTGACTATGAAGAATTGGCGTTGTTACTCAAAGAGACTGATGATGAAGATGAAGTGATCGAATTGAACAGTGATGTCAAAAGTTTGGCCGCCAATTTTACCAAGGCGGAAATTAGTTTGTTGATGAACGAAGAATATGATGGAGAAAATTGTATTCTCGCTATTCATGCCGGTACAGGGGGAGTGGATGCGCAAGATTGGGCGGAAATGTTGATGCGAATGTATGCTCGATATGCCGAGAAGAAAAATTTGAAAAGTGAAATTATGAGCATTACTTCCGGTGAGGAAGCCGGTATAAAGAGTGTAACCATTTTGATCAAAGGGACGGATGCATATGGTTTTTTGAAATCAGAGTCCGGAGTACATAGGTTAGTGCGGCAATCGCCTTTCAATGCCAAGAGTTTACGCCAGACATCATTTGCGTTGGTGGAAGTTGTGCCTTTTTTGGAAAAAGAAATTGAATTGGAAATTGATAAAGATGATTTAAAAATTGACACATATCGTTCGAGTGGTCATGGTGGCCAAAATGTCAATACGACTGATTCGGCAGTTAGGATCACTCATCTGCCGAGTGGATTGGTGGTGACCTGTCAAAATGAGAGGTCGCAGTTACAAAACAAAGAGACGGCGATGAAGATTTTAAAAGCCAAATTGTATGCTCAAAAAAAAGAAGAACTGGAGAAAAAAGAACAAGCTATCAAAGGTGAAAGTCGGCAGGGGAGTTGGGGCAATCAAATTCGTTCGTATGTAATGCATCCGTATAAAATGGTTAAAGATCATCGAACTGATTGTGAAACCAGTGATGTGGACAGCGTAATGGATGGGGAACTGGAAGATTTTGTTGAAGCATATCTGCGATGGCACAAAATGGTATAATGTAATTTGGTATAAGAATAAAAACAAGGATAAAATTTTTTATGATTCGACTAGATCATGTTTACAAAAAGTACGGGGATGTGTTGGTTTTGGATAATCTGAATATTGATGTGGAAGAAGGGGATTTTGTGTCTTTGGTCGGTCCGTCGGGAGCCGGTAAGTCAACGTTGATCAAAATTTTGATTGCGGAAGAAAAGCCAACTAGTGGTCATGTGTATGTGCGTGGTTATGATATTACAAGACTAAAAAAAGGTGATGTACCATTTTATCGCCGAGGTATCGGAGTGGTTTTTCAAGATTTTAAACTATTGCAACAAAGAACGGTGTATGAAAATGTGGCGTTTGCTTTGGAAGTTTGCAACCGCTCCAATCAAACTATTATAAATCGAGTGCCGCAAATACTGGATATGGTTGGCTTGTTGCACCGAGCCGATTATTTGCCGCAGATGTTGTCAGCAGGTGAAATGCAACGAGTGGCGATTGCCAGAGCCTTGGTAAATCAGCCGCAGCTTTTGATTGCTGATGAGCCGACGGGCAACTTGGATCCGATTAATGCCTGGGAAATTATTCAATTGTTGTTAAGAATCAATGAAGCCGGTACAATTGTTTTTTTGGCAACGCATGGTAAGGAAATCGTCAATTCAGTCAAAAAAAGAGTGATTACTTTGGAGGCGGGAAAGATCAAAAAAGATCAGAGGAAAGAAGGAAAATATGTAATATAAAAGAAATAAAGAAAATAAGCAATGCTTACAATAACTAGGTTAACAAAATTTGGGTTAGTGAATTTTGTCAGAAATTTGTGGTTGAATTTGCTGGCAACTTTTGTGATGTCTTTGACATTGATGATTATCACTGTATTGTTGATATCAGCTTTTTTTGTACAATCGGAGATAAAAAATATCGAGTCGAAAATTGATTTTGAAATTTACTTGAATGACGGAACAACCGACGACAAAATTGATGTTTTAAAACAGGCGATTACCAATACAGTAGAAGTGTCGGAAATGAAATTGATTACCAAAGAAGAGGCCGTTGAGCGTTACAAGGAAATATTCGGCGATCGGGAAAAATTGATCACTTATATTGAACAAGAAAATGCGTTAAAGCAAAGTTTGATAGTCAAGACCAACAATCCGGATGATCTGGAAAAAGTAAGCAAAGTGGTTAATGAATCTGATTTCAAAGATTTGATATACAGCAGCAGTTATTCGCGAAATAGAGATATTATTGTGAAATTGATGGGCGTGATTGATTTTGTGCAAAAAGCGGGAATATTGATTGGTTTGCTATTTATTTTTATTGCGGTAGCGGTGGTATTTAGTACGGTAAGAATAGCGATTTATTCCAGGAAAGATGAAATTGAGATTATGAAATTGGTGGGTGCTACCGATTGGTTTGTGCATGCACCTTTTTTGATTGAATCAGGTTTGTTTGGAGTATTCGCGGCTATTTTTTCTACAATCATGGTTTCAACCGTGGGATACTATATGTCGTTGATTGCCCAGTCTTATTTGGGTGTGTCCGGTGATTTTTTTGGCCAATTTGTCGATAAATATTTATTGTTTATAATCGTTTTTCAATTGTTGCTGGGAGTGACTATTAGTGTAGCAAGTGCGTTTGTAGCTATCAGAAACCATTTGAAATAATTTATTTATAGAATGATCAAAAGATTTTTATTAAATTTTTGGGTGGTGTGTTGTGTGTTGTTGATGAATACGTCTGGTGTGGTGCAGGCGCAAAGTATTAGCGATTTGAAACAGCAACAAGATGATATTCAACAAAGGATGGATGACTTGAAAGGTTTGATTGACCAAAAAATGAATGAAGCGGTTAATTTGGAAAATCAAATTGCTATTTTTGATGCCAAAATTGAGCAGTTGCAACTACAGATTCAAGACACTGATTTGGATATAACTAATAAACAAAACAAAATAGATACATTATCTGACGAGATAAATCGACAACAAAGAGTATTGGATTATCAAAAAAATATATTGGACGAAAGTTTGCAAATGTTATACGAGCAGAGAGATCAAGATATCGTGATGATTATTTTGAGTTCAGAAAATTTCTCAGATTTCGTGAAACAAATAACATATGTGGAAGCAGTGAAAGAGCAAGTAAGAACTACCATTGTGGAAGTGAACAAAATAAAAAGTAATTTGGAGTCACAGCGTGGTGAACTGAAGAATGAAATGTCAGAATTGGAGGACTTGAAGAAACGAAAGGAGGAAGAACAAGCTGCTTTGCAAAGTCAAAAAGATGCGAAGAGTTTGATGTTGGAACAAACTAAAGGCGAAGAAGAAGAATTTCAAAGGCAATTATCAGAAGCGGCTGCAGAAGAACAGTCGGTGGCTGATGAAATAGATCGATTGGCCGAAGAAGCTCGTAAAAAATTGGAACAACAATATCCCGGATTGGAAGGAGGAGACGGTTTTGGATATCCGTTGGCCGGAGTCAATCGTATAAGCGTGATAGGCGGTGATTATATGGATCCATATTATGGTTTTGGATTTCCGCATACCGGGGTGGATTTAGCGGCGGCGCAGGGGACACCGGTTTATGCAGCAGCAGACGGAGTAGTAATCGTGGCCTATGATTCCGGTGGTGGTGGGTTGAGTTACATTGCTATTCAACATGCCAATGGTTTGATGACAAAATATTTGCACGTAAGTGAAATTTTCGTATCGACTGGTCAATATGTTTCTCGTGGAGAAGCGGTTGGATTGTCAGGCGGTTCGCCGGGAACACATGGAGCCGGATATTTCACGACCGGAGCACATTTGCATTTTGAGATTGATGATACAAACGGGAATTCGGTAAATCCGCATAATTTTTTGGATATTGCTTTACCATATTAATTTAAATAATCCGAATCTAGGGGAAAAAAACCGGTGATAAAAATTCATGGGCCAGGTTGGATGTGAGGTAGATTTTTTTATGTAATAATATATTTAAAATATGAACATAATAGACAAAACTAATAAACCGGAAATATTGGCACCAGCCGGTGATTTGGAAAAATTGAAGGTGGCTTTGATGTATGGCGCGGATGCCGTTTATGCTGGAGTGCCCGAGTTTGGAATGCGGGTAAAAGAGATTGGATTTGATCTGAACAGTTTGAAAGAAGGTATTCAATATGCTCATGATTTAGGGAAAAAGGTATATGTGACAGTGAATATTTTTGCCAAAAATCATGACATCGAGTTATTGCCGGATTTTTTGCATGAATTGGAAAAGATTAATCCGGATGCTTTGATTGTGGCTGATCCTGGTATTATGGGTGTGATTTATGATGAGAAGATCAAGACCCCGCTGCATATTAGTACTCAAGCCAATATTATCAATTGGCGGGCGGTGTCATGGTGGGTGGAAAAGATGAATTTTGAGCGAGTGATATTGGCTCGAGAATTGCATTGGATGGAGATAAAAGAAATACATGAACATTGTCCAAACATCGATTTGGAGATTTTTGTCCATGGAGCGATGTGCATGTCGTATTCCGGCCGGTGCAATATAAGTAATTACTTGACCAATCGTGATGCCAATCAAGGTGATTGTAGTCATTGTTGCCGTTGGAATTATAAAGTTTATGTAGAAGAACAAACACGACCGGGAGAATTGATGTTGGTGGATGAAGATGAACGAGGCAGTTATTTTTTTAATTCCAAGGATTTGTGTTTGATTGGTATGTTGGATGAATTGTTACAAACCGGTGCAATGAGTTGGAAGATTGAAGGCCGAAATAAGAGTATATATTATTTGGCTCAAGTGATCGGTCAGTATCGAGCGGCCTTGGATGATTATTGGGAAAGTCCCGAGAAATATAAGGAAAATATTGGCAATTATTTGAACGAGCTTGAAGCGGCGACTTCAAGAGGATATACGACAGGATTTTTTGGTAACGATGGAAGTAAAATGGTAAATATCGATGTTCGCAAACAAGAAAAAGACAAACAATTTGTTGGTTTGGTGTTGGGAAAAGAAAATGGTTTAGTAAAAGTTGAAGCAAGAAACCAGATAAGGATTGGTGATAAGTTGGATATATATACTACAAATGGAGCAAAAGAAATATCAATTGATGGTTTTTTGTATGAGAATGGAGAAAAAATGGCGGATGTAGTCAATACTAATACTATTTTTTATGTATCAGATAGTGATTGGCCTGCGTATGCCATGATTCGCAAAATTGTAAATTGATTGGAAAATAATCGGTTAAGTATTCTATAATATAAAATAGTTAATATTTTTATTTGTAATGGAGATAGTTATGGAAATTATATTTGCAATGGCTGGTTTATTGTTGCCAGCGGGGATTGTATTGTTTTTTGTAATATTGTCTGCCATTAAACAAGTAAATCAGTATGAGCAAGGTGTCAAATTTTCTTTTGGTAAATATTCCGGGTTGATGTCACCGGGTTGGAAATTGGTTATACCGATTTTTCAATCATGGATAAAGGTGGATATGAGAACAAAAGTAGTAGATGTTCCCGAACAAGAAACATTGACAAAGGACAATATCTCGGTGCGAATTAGTGCGGTAATTTATTACAAAGTAATAGACGCCAAAAAAGCTATTTTGGATGTGGAAAATTATAACTATGCTATTTTTCAATTGGCGCAAGTGACTATGCGAAATATTGTGGGTGAGGTGGAAATGGATGAACTGTTGTCAAAACGAGAGGAAATTTCTAAAAAGATCAAAAACATCGTTGAGAGAACAACTGATTTGTGGGGAATTGAAGTGGATAGTGTCGCATTGAAAGATGTTATATTGCCGGAAAATATGGTACGCACCATCGCCAAGCAAGCTGAGTCAGAAAGAGAAAAGAGATCGGCGATCATTAAGGCCGAGGGAGAATTGCAAGCGGCTGACAATTTGGTATCGGCTGCCAAGAAACTATCATCAGCTCCCGGGGCATTGCATTTGCGTACTTTGGCGACTTTGAATGATCTATCCAGCGATGAATCAAATACTGTTATTTTTGCTGTGCCATTAGAAGTATTGCGAGCTTTCGAGACATATAATGAAAAGGGTAAGAAGTAAATTTATTAGATTATACAAAAAAAGGAAAAATATGAAAGTAGCGATAAATGGTTTCGGCAGAATTGGTCGTCAAGTAATGCGAGCGGCGGTAAATAATAATTGGCATCACAATATTGTAGCGATTAATGATTTAACTGATGTGGAAACATTGGCGCATTTATTTAAGTACGATTCTGTTTATGAAAAGTTTGATGGTCGGATCGCAACGGCCGGATCGGACGATAAGTATCAAGGTTATTTGATTATTAATGATCACAAGATCGGTGTATTGTCAGCCAAAGATCCGGCGACATTGCCGTGGAAAGATTTGGGTGTTGATGTAGTAGTAGAATCGACCGGTTTTTTTACTGACAGAGAAAAAGCAGAATCGCATATTAGAGCCGGAGCAAAAAGAGTGGTTATTTCCGCGCCAGCCAAATCGGATAATGTTGATACGTTTGTAATAGGAGTTAATGAAAAAGACTTGATTGATCAAGATATTATTTCTAATGCTAGTTGCACGACTAATTGTATTTCTCCTGTGGCCAAAGTTGTTGAAGAAAATTTTGGAATAGAAAAAGCGATGATGACCACAATCCATGCTTATACCGCTGACCAAAGATTGGTTGATGCGCCTCATAAAGACAAAAGACGAGGTAGAGCGGCAGCGATGAATATAGTCCCTACTACGACTGGAGCGGCGATTGCTACTACCAAAGCATTGCCGCAACTCGATGGAAAATTTGACGGGTTGGCAATTCGAGTGCCGGTGATTTGCGGATCATTGTCAGATTTTACTTTTTTGTTGAAGAAAAATGTCACAAAAGAAGAAGTTAACGAAGTTTTTGAAAAAGCGGCTAACGGAGAGTACAAAGGAATAATTGAAGCCAGTCATGAACCACTGGTTTCCCGAGATATAATTGGTAATGAGCATTCGGCTATTGTTGATTTGGAATTGACCAAAGTGGTTGATGGTAATATGTTGAAGATGATTGCTTGGTATGATAATGAATGGGGCTATAGTAATCGTTTATTTGAGTTGGTACGTTCGATGGAGGATAGATATGCCGCTTAAATTACTTGAAGAAGCTGATTTAAAAGATAAAGTGGTTCTGATCAGATCTGATTTTAATGTGCCTATATCAAATGGAGTAGTGACCGACAATACTCGAATAATTGAAGCAGCCGAAGGATACAAATATCTGATAGCTCATGAGGTAAAGAAAATTATTATTTTAACTCATTTGGGTCGGCCGAACGGTATGGTTGTGGAAGAATTAAAGGTGGGGCCTTTGGTGAGAGAATTGGAAGGAGTTTTGGGCGAAGAAATAATGTACATTGACAAATCTCCGCGGCAAATTACCAAGGATAACATAAATAACGTTTTTGAAAAAATTATTTTTTTAGAGAATATCCGTTTTGATTCCGGTGATGAGAAAAATGATCCGAAGTTGGCAGAAAGACTGGCTAAATTAGCTGATTTGTTTGTACTGGATGGTTTTGCAGTAGCTCACCGAGAACATGCCAGTGTTACCGGGATTACCAAATTTATTCCTTCGTACGCCGGGATAAATTTGATGCATGAAAAAAATAAAATTGATAAATTTTTGGGTAACATTAGCAAGCCGTTTTGGGGATTTTTTGGTGGTATAAAACTGAATGATAAAATTCCGGTTATCAAATCTTTGGCGACAAAATTAAACGGAGTGGTGTTTGGCTCTAGTATTGCGACTGCCTTTTTGGACAAGTTTGGTTATGGAGTAGGAAGTTCAATAGTGGCCAACAATAGTCGAGAGGCCGTATCGGATTTTTTGGATTTTATGAAAGCTAATGACGTAAAAGTAATTTTTCCAAAAGATTTAATCGTTGGCGATGTGCAGAACAAAGTGCGTAAATTGGTTTTTGAATTTGATTTTGAACAAATTATCAACGACGAAAATCGCAAGTTGTTTGATGTGTGCGCCGAAGGTGAAGCTATTTCCGATATTGGTGATAAGAGTATCGAAGCGTTTGCTGAGATAATCAACAAATCGAATACAATGTTTTGGAATGGACCTTTTGGTTGGGTCGAAGAATCAGATTTTGCTGTTGGTTCATTGAAACTGGCAGATTTGTTAGCAAAAGCAAAAGCGACTACAATGGTAGGTGGTGGAGATACGGTGGCTTTTTTGAATAACAACGCCTTGATGACAAGTTTTGAATATGTTTCAACCAGTGGCGGAGCAATGATGGAATATGTTGCCAATGGTGATTTGCCGGGTTTGAAAGCGTTGAGAAATTAGAAAAAAATTTTATTGCTAAAATGTTATTATAGGAGAAAAATATGCAGTTGAAGTATGAGAATAAACCAAATTCGCAAATATATTTTCTGGTAAAAGTTGATGCGGAAAAAATGCCCGAATACAAAATTCAAGCGTTACGTGAGTTGGGAGAAGGTATGTCTGTCGGTGGATTCAGAAAAGGGAAAGCACCGGTGAGTGTGGTAGAAAACAGTATTGGTGCGGAAAAATTATTGATCGAGGCGATGGATATGGCCGTTAAGAGTAGTTATTATGATGCGGTTATGAGTGCAAAAAATGAGATTACGACTATCGGAACGCCAAAAATTGAGTTAGTTTCCAAAATATCTCCCGATGTTATGAAAGATGGTTTTGAATATTCAGTGCTGGTTGATGTGTATCCGGATATTAAATTGCCGGATCTGCAGAAAATTAAAATTGAGCAAAAAAGTTTAGAAGTAACAAAAGAAGATTTGGATCAGGCAATGAATGAATTTTTACAAAAAAGGTCAAGTCTGAAAGACGCAGATGATAATCATATTATTGTCAAAGGCGATTGGGCTGATGTTGATTTTGTAGTTAAAGTTGATGGAAAAGAATTACCGGATATCGGTAGCAAGCATTTTCCTTTGGTAGTGGGAAGCGGTAGTATGTTGCCGGGATTTGAAGAAAAAATATTGGGATACAAAAAAAATGATACGGTGAAATTTGAATTGGAAGTAGCTGACGATTTTCGAGACAAGAGATTGGCGAGCAAAAAGGTGGAGTTTGAGGTAACGGTAAATGACATCAAAGAAATTGTTAAGCCGGAATTGGATGACAAATTGATTGGTGAATTAAAGATAGAAAATGTAGCTAATGTCAAACAATTTACCGATTTTTTGAAAGATAATTTGCAGAAAGAAAAAGAGACGAAGATAGAAGACGAAGTACGTAATGAAATCTTGGAAAATATTTTTAAAGAGGTTGGTTTTGATTTGCCTAACACTTTGTATGAACGGGAAATTCACATGATGTGGCATGAGTTTGAGGACAATTTGAAACAAAAAGGAATTGATCCAGTTGATTATCTGCAAAAAGAAAAGTTAGACAAGACAAAGATAATTGACGGATGGAAAGAACAGGCCGAAAAGCGAGCTAAGATGACATTGATGATTGGTGAAATGATTCGAAAGTATGAAATCAAAGTGGATCATCAAGAAGTGACTGATTATGCCAAATCGGAGCTGGAAAAGATTAAAATGAATTTATCAAATATGTATCCAAATGATTGGAAAGAAGCATACAAAGGATATCAAAAACAGTTTAAAACGGAACAATATGTGAAATATTTTGAGGAACAAATATTAGTTTCCAAATTATTTGATTATTTAAAAAATAAAGTTGTTAAATAGGAGAAATATGAAAATGTTTAATCAACTTATACCAATGGTGGTAGAGAAATCTAGTTTTGGCGAGAGAGCATTCGACATTTATTCAAGATTATTAAAAGAACGAATAATTTTTGTTGGTTCGCCCATTGATGACAACGTGGCAAATTTGGTAGTAGCACAATTATTATTTTTGCAGAGTGAAGATGAAAAAAAAGATATTAAATTTTATATCAATTCGCCGGGTGGGTCGGTGACGGCCGGTTTGGCCATATATGACACGATGCAGCACGTTAAGCCGGATATTGTAACGATATGTATTGGTCAAGCCGCTTCGATGGCAGCAATACTATTGTCGGCTGGTAAAAAAGACAAAAGATTTGCCTTGCCAAATTCGCGCATAATGATTCATCAAATTATGGGTGGAGCGGAAGGACAAGCATCTGATGTGGAAATACAAGCCAAAGAGATGATGCGACTGAAGAGCAATTTGAATGATATTTTAGTGAAACATACCGGACAAAAGTACGAAAAAATAGAAAAAGATACTGATCGAGATTTTTTTATGAATCCAGTAGAAGCCAAAAAATATGGTTTAATCGATAAAGTGGTGTAATTTTTTTAATGATGATTTTTACATGATTGATTAAGAAAAAGAAAGTATTGACATTATAGTGTTATAATTATATATTTAATGTGTCATAGTTATTAAATGTATATATTTATTGTTTAATTGTTGGGTAAAAAATGATAAGCAACACTAGTACTCAAGATAATGGAGGGAAAAATATTTTAGATGGTATTATGGCTTCGCAGTATCGAGAAGAGCTGGAGGAAGCTGATTTGTCGAAAATGATGTCGAAGGCGTTTGCAGGATTGAAAAGAAAACAGAGACATGTATTAAAAAAACGGTTTGGTTTGGTTAATGGTGAAGTGAAGACATTGCAGGAAATTGGTGACAGCTATGGTGTTACACGAGAAAGAATTCGGCAGATCGAAAAGGCAGCTATCAAAAGATTGGGTAGAGAAATTAATTTTAAAAATTTCAATCCGATTACTTTTTTGGTAGTGGAAGAATTGGAAAAAGCCGGAGGCGTGTTGGCGGAGGAAGATTTGATAAAAAGAATATTGGGCGACAAACGCCATGATGTAATCAATGCCAATATTTTGCGCTTGTTATTTGAGATTCATCCGGAGTTATTTTTTATTAAAGAATGTGATCATAAAAATGTAGCGTGGTCTCTGGAAGGATACGATCAGGAAAAAATGATGAATGTTTTGTTGTTATTACATGATTTTTTTGAAGATGAAAAAGAAGTTAAACATATTGATGATTTACACAATTATGTGAGCGAAAATAACGAAATTGATTTAATGCATTTACAGTCTTTGCTTGGTTTGTCAAAGAGGATTATGAATGTTGGCGACAATAAGTATGGTTTGTATGAATGGACATTTATTAATCCAAAGAATATTCGAGATAAAATATATTTTGTTTTGAATAAATATAAAAAGCCGATGCATTTTTTGGATTTGACGGAAGCAATTGGAAAAGAAGATTTTATATACAAAAAAAATGTCACTCATCAAGCAGTACACAATGAATTAATCGCTGATAATCGATATGTTTTGATTGGAAAAGGTATTTATGCATTGTCGGAATGGGGTTACCAGTCTGGTACAGTAATAGACGTAATCAATCAGATTATCAGAGAGAATGGTGATCGTCCGCTATCCAAAGATGAGATAGTTGATCAAGTGACAAAACGAAGGATGGTTAAAAAGAATACAATTATAATAAATTTGCATAACAAAAATTATTTTTACAAAACTGCTGACGGTTTGTTTGCAATAAAAAATAAATAAAAAGAAAAAAACTATTATTTTTTTATGTTTGCATATTACACGTTGATATATATTTTTTTGGTGTTGGTATGGGCAGGTATTGTTTATCTGCTGTTCTTAACGGTACAAAACAGGCGATATCGAGCTTGGTTAGAAAAACAGAAAATGACTACCATATTGTTGAAAGTACCAAAAAATAACGAGAAAACAGCTTTGTCAGCTGAACAAATGTATGCCAGTTTGCATGGGATTTTGCGTGACAAATGGAAATTGTTTGTAGCCGGAGAATTGCAAGAACATTTTAGTTTCGAAATTGTTTCTTCAAGTAAGTATATTAAATTTTATGCAACAGTTCCAAACCAATTGGTGGATTTTTTGGAAGGACAAATATATGCGCAATATCCAACTTTGTTAATTGAGAAAGTTGGTGATTATGTGGTTGATTATGATAGAACCGGAAGAAATTTTGCCAGTTGTGAATTGGTGTTGGACAGAAATGAAGTGTATCCGATAAGGACATTTGATTCGTTTGAGGTTGATCCTTTGGCGGGTGTGACTGCGGTATTAAGTAAATTGGGTGATTCAAAAAACCAGATTTGGATTCAATTTTTAATGAGGCCAGTGGATAATTCTTGGCAGAGTAAATGTAAGTTGCAAGTAAAAAAAATCAAAGGAGAAGCTAGCAAAGGTGGTATTTGGGGAATGATGTGGAGAATCGTTTCAATGTTGATACAGCATGTTATAACATCGGGAGCTGGTGATACTAGCGACGGTAAATCTTCGGCTAAAGAATTGACGGCACCAGAAGAAGAGGCGATCAAGGGTATTTATGAAAAATCCACTAAATTGGGCTACCAGTCAAAGATTCGAGTGGTTTGTTTTGCTGATGACAAAGATGATGCAAAGAGTAAAATAAACTCAATAGTGGGTACATTCAAACAGTTCAGCATAACAAATATGAATGGCTTTTCAGCCAGAAGAATTAATGTGAATAAGAAAAATGATTTGGATGCATACGAAAAGAGAAGTTTTTGGGATAAGGGATATATTTTGAATGTTAAAGAGTTGGCTAGTTTGTTTCATTTGCCCAGTATTGCGGTGGCCACGCCGGCGATTGTCTGGTCAACCGCTAAAACAGCCGAGCCACCTAGCAATTTGCCAACAATCGCCAATACTAATAAAGATGACCTGACAATATTTGCTTGTACAAACTTTCGTGGGTTGGAACATAATTTTGGTTTGAAGATAGGTGATCGTTCTCATCACACCTATATCGTAGGTAAAACCGGTATGGGTAAGACATCGCTTTTGCAGAATATGGTTATTGATGATATTAGAAAGGGTAGGGGAGTAGCAGTGGTTGATCCGCATGGTGATTTCGTAGATACGGTATTGGACTATATTCCAAAAAGTAGGATCAATGATGTGATTTTGTTTGACCCCGGTGACAAGGATAATCCGGTAGCTTTTAATTTATTGGAACAAGTTGATGATGATTATAAACCAATCATTGCATCCGGGTTGGTAGGAATATTTAAAAAGTTGTTCGCTGATTCTTGGGGACCACGGTTGGAGCATATTTTGCGCTATACTTTTTTAGCGTTGCTTGATTATCCGGGAAGTACTTTTTTGAGTGTACCCAGGATATTGACTGATGAATATTATCGAGCGGAAGTTTTAAAAAAAGTAAAAGATCCAGTGGTACGAGATTTTTGGTTGACTGAATTTGAAGGATATCCGGATAAGATTCGTCAGGAGGCAGTAATGCCGATTCAAAACAAAGTCGGGCAGTTTTTGGCCAGTGCTACCATTAGGAATATCATTGGGCAACCAGTGACTTCAATGAATATTCGTCAAATCATGGATGAAAGCAAAATATTCTTAGTAAAAGTATCAAAAGGTATTGTTGGTGAAGATAATTCGGCCTTATTGGGTGCGACGATGGTAACAAAAATTCAGTTGGCAGCTATGAGTAGGCAAGATATTCCACGCAGTCAACGTGTACCATTTAATTTGTATGTCGATGAGTTTCAAAATTTTGCGACAGAAAGTTTTGCGTCGATCTTGTCCGAAGCGAGAAAATATAATTTGAATTTACACGTGGCTAATCAATATATTGCTCAAATGGAAGATAGCGTACGAGAAGCAATTTTTGGTAATGTTGGCACATTAATTACTTTTCGAGTGGGTGCCAATGATGCCGAACATTTATCGAAAGAATTTACACCAACTTTTTCGGCGGAAGATTTGACTAATCTGGAAAGATATCAAATATATTTACGAATGACGATTGATGGAATTTCGTCTTCTCCTTTTAGTGCAACTACGCTTCCTTTGCCTAAGTTTAAGACAAATAATGTCGAAAAGATTTGGAAAGTTTCACGTGAGAGATATAGCTCAAATCGAGATTTTGTTGAAAAAAAATTACGTGATTGGGCAAGTGAACTAGATAAAAATAAGGAAGAAGGAGATTTAAAAAATAAACAGCAGAAATATAATAAAAAGAAGAAACCGTTTTTTTCCTTTAATAATCAGACACAGGAGGAGAAAGTCGTAAATATTGAAATGACCGAAGAACAAAAGAAGAAACAAAGTTCCCTGATTGATAAATTGAAAAAGTTTCAGGAAGCAAAAAAACCGACTCCAACTTTGTCATCTGATATTCCCACTTTGACTGATAACAATAGTGTTGATATTGCGCCAGCGGTATCAAATGTTAAGCGTGATGATACAAAGAATAAATTATTGATATCTGATGAAAAAAATAAACATAAAGTTGATTATGTGCGGCAACGTTTGAACCAATTAAAAAATATCGATAAGACAAGTAATAAAATAACTACTCATCAAAAGACGGCAAGCAATGTGAATAAAAAAGAAAAGTTGAAAGAAACTATTCCAAATTCGAAGAATAATAATTTTAAAAAGATCGGTGAAATTACTATTTCAAGCGATGGGATAATCGAAGAAGGTGATAATAACGATATTTCGTTGCCCTAATTTTGTAGGGAACAGTGTATTTAATTAGTCGCACAATGTATCTTGTGCGACTTTTATATTTGAGAAATATGGATAAATAGCTATATAATCTATTTGTTATTTTCTGAGTTTGCGATAAGTTATTATATTGATTGTTTATTATAATACTTTGAGTAAGAATAAATTTTGGAAAAATATTATCAAATATAAATTCGATGTCGCACAATTTAATAATATTTTATGTTTCACTATTGCTATGTTGAATAATTAATGAAAAGCAAGTGTAAAAGCGAGTATTATTCTTGTTAATAATATAAATAATATCTGTTCCCCTACTCTGGTATAATAAAAAAAATGGTATTTTAATAAGGAGGGCAAGAGGGATGATCGTACATTTGGCTTTGGATACTACCAGTTTGAGTAAAAAGAAAAATGAGAAAACACTATTTAGATTGTTTGGCAATGCTTTTCCACTAAAAATAATTGTTAACAATTATACTAAAATTACCAGTAATTTTTTTGATAATAGTAAAGTAAGCTGTGGTATATTTTGCAATGGTACCAAGGGCATGGTTGATATTAAGGATTATAAAAGAAAATATAATATTTGTGTAAAAGGCATTTATTTACCAAATTTACTGGAGCGCGATATTGATGGAAAAAAGGCTTGGAGCGTGATAATTCAAACAATAAAAAACTTCACAAAGGAATATCGACAAGAATGGGGAATATGGAATATTAAGAGAAGAGAAAAAAAATATAAAATTAATGAATTAAAAATAATCAAGATTGATGAACCTTGGGTGTATTTTTCTCTGGTAGATCAAATAACCGAAAATTTTTTATTGGCAATTGATGTCGGAACGGATTTGGAATACTATGTCAAAATAATGAAAAAGTATCACAAATCTTTTGGAAAGAGAATATTGATGTCATATAACTACGATGCGGTCCGCAACGATTTATATGATTCTTTTGTAAAAATGATCAATCAAAAAAGTGATTGTTTACCGGTGTGGCAAGTGTTGACTATGGATATTGATCTGGTTGACAAGAATAATCTACGAGATATTTTGCAATCATTTATTGAATATTGCCAGAAAACACAGGTCGACAATCCCTTGGTAATAATCAAATATAAAAATTATGTTGACAATATAAACAACTGCAAAATATTGCATAATTGTTTATGTTCAATTTTATAAATACTCTTAGATGAAAATTTGGGAGTATTTTTTTGTTTGGCGGTTGATATGTTATTAAGGTTGTGATATTCTTTTTCTGAGTTTAGTTTGAATTTTTAAAAAGGTGGCGAATTTATAATGTTTAAAAAAGAAAATATCTGCGTTTTGATATCATCTTTAGGATTTACGGAATTTGATCGAAAAATGTGTACATTGATTAGACATGCCGGATTTGATAAGGTGGGCGTTACTATTTTGGGCGGAATGATTGTGGATGTTCGAAAAACTGCCAATAATATTTGCAAATATTCTTTTGATCATTTTTGCGGTGATATTCCTGATGTTAATTGGAATTATAAACGTTTGGTATATGATTGGGAAATGGTTAATCGAGATAGATCAAAAAAAAGTTGTATTGATTGGTTAAAAAGAGTGATAATTCAAATGGGGATATGGCGGTTGTATAGTGTAATCGATAAAAAAATGCTGATATCGAAAATCAACGTATTGGTTGAAAATACCAAAGATATTGTTGGTAAAAAATGGATAAGATGGGATAGCCGTGGCGTGATAGAAAATTTAGATATTTTAGATAGTATTCAACCCGATTTAAATATTGTTGTTGAGTATTATCCTGAATCCCATCATCCTTATGTATTTCCGAAATTCATCCAAAAACTAAACGAAGATTATAAACAAAATTTTTGGATATCGATTGATCCTGGTCATTTTCATAGAGCGAAGTATTTGTATTCAGATTGTCGGAATATTCGTGCTGAATATTGGGTGGAAAATTATTTATGGGAGCCTGATATCGCCGGATTAATTCGGATGATTGAGATAAGTAATTTGCAAGTGTGTGGACAAAATGCTCATAATTCTGTCTTTGATGGTGTGATTGACTTTGAAAGAGTATTTGGATTGTTGGGCAAAGGCTTAAATAAGAGAAAAATTGATCCACCCTTTTTTTGGGTGATTGAAGCCACTCCTCTATCAAAGGATGAGTTATGTAATAATATGGAAAGAAAATTAAACATTTATTATAAAAAATTAATAAATGGCTAATAAGATATTTTTTTAAGACTTGGCTAGAGGCTGGGTCTTTTTGCATTTTTTATGAAATATACTCAAAAACATCATAAATATAGGAAAAATCGATGAATATAATGTTCATTGATTTTTTAATGTAAAAATCATTTTATTTTTTGTAATGGGGTGGAAGAATGATAAATAGTATGAAACTAGGGCAATATTTTTTTTCGGTAGCGGATTGGTGGCGCCATACTTAATGTCGCCCAATATTGGAAGACCGATGTGCGAGAGTTGGGCGCGAATTTGATGGGAACGACCGGTAAGCAAATTTATTTCGACTAATATATCATTATGAAAATTATGGCACTTTGGTAAACAAAACAGTGATTCAATTTTTGGAACGTTGTCGGCGATGCGAAATTCTAGCATTGATTGTTTGTAATTTTGTTTGGGCGTGTTGCTAATTAAACTTTTATTGATCTGGGGATTTTTGTATAAATAATGAGTAAGAGTGCACCAATGAATGTTGAGCGGAGCAGGTTGGTAAATTTCATTTGGTGAACATAGCGCATAATATTTTTTGGTAAACTCCCCTACTCTGAGCTGTTCAGATAGTCTTTGAGCCGCTTTGGATGTTTTGGCAAAGACTATAATGCCACGAACTGGTCGATCGAGACGGTGTAGCAAGCCCAAGTAAACATTACCCGGTTTGTGATATGTTTTCTTAATATATTGTTTGACTTGGTCAAATAAAGACAAATCAGTTGTTTTGTCAGATTGAGTCAGAATATTGAATGGTTTTTCGACAACAATCACGTGATTGTCTTCAAAAATGACATTTGGCGGTAGGTTCATAGAGAATTGGCTAATAAAAAACATCTCCATCATGAAAGTGCAGGAGATGATTTTTAGTATTTTAAAAGTAAAAAATTATTTTTTGTTATTTGAAAAGTAGTGCCAAGTAACCAATAATGGGCTGGCGTTGAAGATCGAGCTATAGGTACCGGAGATAAGACCAATTATCAATGTAAACAAGAACGGCTTGATTGATTCGGCACCAAAAAGATAAAGAGCTAATAGAGTAATAACGACGGTCAAAGAAACATTCAATGAACGGACTAGTGTTTCGTTGACGGAAATATTAACTACCTCTTCGAATGATTCTTTAGTGTATTTACGTAGGTTTTCACGAATTCGGTCAAAGACAACGATGCTATCATGAACAGAGAAACTCATAACAGTCAAAATGGCTGGGAGAAATAAAATATCAATTTCAACATTATAAAAATGACCTAAAATGGAATAAACACCCAAGACGAATAATACATCATGAAGCAAAGCGGCAATAGCGCAAATTCCAAAACGCCATGAGCTTGTTGGGGCGGGAACATTGCGGAAAGCCCATGCTAAGTACAAGATGATAGCTAGGGAAGCCAACAATACTGCCCAAATGGTTTTTTGGGTCAATTCTTTGGAAACAGTGGGGCCAACACCTTCAAAGCGAAGTTCTTTGACGGTGCCGAAATTTTCTTGAAGTTTACTAATGATTTGATTGTACTGTTCGGTGCCGCCCAATACGTTAACTTGTTGAACGGTGGCAGTAGTGGTTTGCTCAGATTCTGTTTGAGCGTATGCTTTATTAATTAGAAAAGATGTTTGATTGGTGGTGGTAGTATCTTTTTCGGTGGTGACAGTATTGTCAGATTCTAAAAGTGTATTAGTGTTTTGTTCGGTGGAGGTGGTATTGTCGACTGTGAGACTGTCGGTGCGAATTATGACTTTGTTAGATCCGGATGATTGGATAGTAAGATTTCCTAAATTTAGATCTTTGAGGCTATCTCTTACTTCTTCGGTACTAACAGTCTGTTTGTCCGGAAATTGAATTTCTAATAGCGTGCCGCCTTTGAAATCGATGCCCAATTTCAGTCCGTACAAAAGAAGAGAGACCAAGCTGGGGACAATGGCAATTGCTGATATGATATACCACAAAGTTCTTTTGCTAGTAATGTTGTACATGAGTGTTTTTTAATAAAAAGTAATATGTTGCAAGTAAAGTTTATGATTGTTTGATACCAAATACTTGAGAATTGTCATTGTTGCCAAAAAACAAACGAAGGAAAGTGCGAGTGATGGTGATGGCGGAAAACATACTGACAAGGACACCAATGGCCAGAGTAAGAGCAAATCCGCGGATAGTACCAGTACCAACAAACCACAGAATAGCACAAGTAATCAATGTGGAAAAATTGGCGTCACGAATAGAAGACCAGGCGCGATTAAAACCGGCTTCAATAGCGCTACGTAAAATTTTGCCAGTACGTAATTCTTCTTTGGTTCTTTCAAAAATTAAAATGTTGGCATCAACAGCCATACCAATTGACAGGATAAAAGCGGCGGCGCCGGCCAATGTAATAGTGACAGGGATTAATTTAAAGATTGATATGGAAATTAAAATATAGATAGTTAAAGCGATAGAGGCTAATAATCCAGGAATGCGATAATTGATTAACAAGAATAGGACGATCAATAGAAAACCAATTAGACCAGCAATGACACTTGTTTTCATTGCTTCATTGCCCAATGTGGCACCGATGTTGGATTGGCTGATTAATTTGACTGGTACAGGAAGCGCGCCAGAATTAAGTTGTATTTTCAAATTTTTGGCTTGTTCCATACTAAAACTGCCTTCAATGATAGCGTTTCCGTCAGTAATCTCCGTCTGAACAGTAGGATATGAAATTAAAGCGTTATCCAAAAAGATGGCGATCTTTTTTTGCATATTTTCTCTAGTAAGTTGAGCAAACAATTCTTTTCCTTGATCATTGAATTCAAGAGTAACGACTGGTTTGTTGGTTTGACTATCAATTTGAATATCGGCTTTTTTGAGATTGGCGCCGGTTAATTCGGTTGGAGTCCACCAAGCCGGATCGGTCATGGATGTTTCGTTGTTAGGTGTGGCCGGTTCGGCCATGAATTTTAATTGAGCAGTTTTGCCGATTAGATTGATAGCTTGATTGATGTCGTTGATACCAGGCAATTCGACAATGATTTTATCTTGTCCGGATGATTGAATGATCGGCTCGGCAACACCCAATTGATTGATGCGATAATCAATGATATTGATAACGCCGGAAACAGCATCGGCTTGTTCTTTATAGCTAATAGAAGATAGATCGGCTTGGTATGTTAGTTGAGTACCACCTTTCAAATCTAGACCTTCATGAATTTTGAGTTCTTTAGAGATGTTAAAAGTGGGAATGTTGAGATTGGGACCGGAAGGCCAAGCAATCATGCTGGCAATAATGGTGACAACAATGATTAGTAAAGTAAACAAAAAGGTATTTCTTTGCACGGTAGTGAATTTTAGAAATAAGACATATAAAATCAAATAGCAATGTGAAAACGATTGCTATTTGTAATTGTAGAATAAAGGCAAAATGAATTCAATAGAGAGCTGAATTTATAAAAAATGATCTTGGTTTGATTCTTTGAGATAATTAACAATTTTTTTTATATCAGCAGATTTATTTTTGGGACAGACAAATAATATATCATCAGTATCGACAATAATCATGTTTTTGACACCAATAGTGGCGATCGGTTTTTTGGAGCCGTAAATTAACGATCCTTGAGTATCGATGCTGATCAAATTGCCTTTGGTGACATTGGCGTGGTTGGTGTCGGATAAAACATCTTTTAGAGCACTCCAATTGCCAATGTCATTCCACCCGATGTCGGCGGGAATAACCAATAGATCCGGTGATTTTTCCATTATTCCATAGTCAATGGAAATTTTTTCAAGTTGGTCGTATAGATCGGCAAGAAGTTTTTTTTCTTGTTTGGTATTGATTATTTTATCAATTTGTTGAAATATTTTATAGTTTGATGGCATATTGTGAGCAATTTTTTTCATCATGACAGTGGCGGGATAGATAAACATACCAGCATTCCAAAAATATTTCCAACTGGTTACATATTTTTTAGCAGTGGGTAAATCCGGTTTTTCGACGAATTTTTTGACTTGAAAAACTTTGTATTTATCAATGCTTTTGGCTGATTTGCTGATATTAATATATCCGAATTCGGTGGCGGGACGGGTGGGCTTAATGCCTAAGATAATAATTTTGTTTTCTCTGGTGGCCAATTTGTCAGCTTTTTGCAGAATTTCGCGAAATTTCTTTTTATGACGAATGAAATGGTCGGATGGTAAAACGGCAATGTTGGCTTGCGGATCAATTTTCATAATGCGAAGAGTGGCCAAACCAATACAGGCCGAAGTATCTCGCAGTGAAGGTTCGGATAGAATGTTTTGAGCTGGAAATTGGGGAATTTCTTTTTTTATAAAATCAACGTAGCGATGGTTGGTGGCAATAAAAATATTTTTTATTGGGAAGTCAGGGGTAAGCCGATCGATGGTGTCTTTAAGCATGCTTTGATCAGAAACTAAATCAAATAATTGTTTGGGACGAGATTGGCGACTCATGGGCCAAAGTCTGGTGCCTTGTCCACCAGCCATAATAATGATATACATTTTAATTAAGGATTTTAATAAATAAACGTAATGTTATTATAGCAAAAAAATTATTACTGCATAATTGATATGATTTGTTGAAAATCATCAGGAAGAGGTAAATTGAATATTAATTTTTCTTGAGTAATCGGGTGAAATATCTCCAGGTGGTAGGCATGTAGCAGTTGCCGTTTGATGTGGAGCATTTTGGATAGTTTTTGTGATTCTTTGTTATGATATAGCGGATCACCCAGGATAGGCATATCTTCCGATAATAAATGAACACGAATTTGATGAGTGCGGCCCGTTTCAATTTGAATGTCTGTTAGACTAATTTGGTTACTTTGGTATTGGTAATTTTGGATTGTCGCATAATTGGTAATAGCCGATTTTCCTTGATTGAGGTGGGTGGGACAATATTTTTTTCGGTCGGAAGTACAACGAACAATATTAGTATTTATTAGTCCCCTACTCCGGTTATGATTATTTAGAACAAGCGCATAGTACTTTTTTGTCCATTTTCTATTTTGGATATCGTTTTGCAAAATATTCATGGATGGTTGATTTTTGGCAACAACAAGCAGACCGGATGTGTTCATGTCAAGTCGATGAATAATGCCGGGACGAAAAATACCATTGATGGCGGAAAAATCTTTGAATGACGGAAAATGATAAATTAAAATATTGACCAGTGTATCGTTTTGGTGTCCGTAGCTGGGATGGATCGGCAAAAAAGGTGGCTTGTTGATAACTAGCAAGTCATTGTCTTCATAAACAATATTGAGTGGTTGATCATATGGAACAATATTGGATGGCTGAGGAACGGGAATATGAATTATGATATTGTCATGCGGTTTAACTTGCAAGGACGGTTTATTGATAAATTGTTGGTTCACCAATACACATTGTTGTTTGATAAGATCAGAAATAAATGTACGTGATAAATGCGGGTAAGTTGTTTTGATAGCTAGGTCTATTCTGTTTTGCGATTTATTGATGAAATTTAGTTCATTCATAATATTTGTTTAAAGTTGATGACAGGGTTTGATAATCGTTGATTAATAATAATCGTTGACGTAATTCTTTGGCATGAGGAAGACCTTTGAAATACCAGCCAAAATGTT
>Ga0116156_10001309_pt1 | contig 24499 bp, 39 predicted proteins | sample AD_UKC045_MetaG_FD_89891 | JGI IMG/M metagenome (GOLD analysis project Ga0116156, IMG submission 89891) | Active sludge microbial communities of municipal wastewater-treating anaerobic digesters from USA - AD_UKC045_MetaG | ecosystem: Engineered > Bioreactor > Anaerobic > Digestate | place: USA... | reverse complement strand
CAATAACAATTTAAATTATCATAATTATGGAAACAACAGTAAAAACAACACAAAAAATTGATGTTCTTAAATTAAAATCAGATATTAAAGAACTCGTAGAAAAACAAAAATTCTACAGAAATCAAAGAAAAACTGAACATATTGTCGGTGAATGAAAATGCTGCAAATGCTCATCGTGAAAATAAACAAAAATTACGTATTTTATATGCAGCATATGGTATCGCTAGAGGTAAAAGTTTTTCTCAAATTGAGAGTCATTATCCTAAAGAGAATCATCCACTCAATAATTTCAAATATGAAATTGATAAGTTGATTAAAAAATATGAACTTCAGAAAAATAAATAAAAAAGGGGAGATTACTCCTCTTTTTCTTGCATTTTTCTTATAGATTGCTTATTTTTACGCAAAATAATATTATTAAATAATAATTTCATTATGCCAGAACGTGATAACAATACTCCAGAAATTACTATTTTACCTGAAGTAAAGAATTTCAATCCAAAATCAATAACTGAAGAAATTGAAACTGAAGTTCAAGAAGAACTTAAAGCAGAAACAATTAGTAGTGAATCAATTTCTGAAGAATCTAGTGAACTTACTGAAGAAGAAAAACGTAAACTGTTAATTAAGTCACTTAAAGAATCAAAAAAAACGTATAAACCAAAAAAGCATTTTGGTGTTGCGTATAAAAAAGAACGTAAACGTAAAAATAAACAAGCAAAAAAGAGTCGTAGAGCAAATCGTAATTAATTATGGGATACTCAGAACATTCTAAAGCACCAAAATCGATTATTGATGCTTTTAATGAAAAAAAATATACTGCATCTAGTAATTATATGCAGGTTGTACCGAATAGCCATTTCTGGACTGATTTAAATCAATTAGTTGCAACATTTGATGTTAATTCACCAGATAAAGAATATCTACTAATTGGTCTTAATAATACCATAAAAAGGGGTATCCTAACTGTTCAAGAAAACTTACAAAAAATTAGTAATAATTAAAAAATATTTGTATCTTTGTCAAACTTTTTACAAATTTTATACTATTTATATATGAAAAGAAACTTATTAAAAATGATAAAAGAGACAAATTACAAAGTTGTAAGAGTTACAAAGACCGAATTCGAGTTGGATAATGGCGACATTTATCCACATAATTTCGAACTCGAAGAAGATATCACCGTTGAGGAATTCCAGAAATTATTGAATTTATCAAAAGAACTAATCGTAGATTTACTAAGGAAAATTGATGAGCAATAATCTACTAAATATAAAAGAAGCATCTGAATACCTTAACATTTCCAAGGAAACTTTGAGAAATTGGGATAGGACTGGCAAACTACCTTCAATCAAAACTGCTGGCGGTCATAGACGATATCAGAAGGAAACTCTTGATGAATTTATTGGTATCATCAACAAAGAAGAAACATCAGATGTTGTTGCCACATACGCCAGAGTGAGTTCACATGAACAAAAAACCAAAGGTGACTTGGATAGACAGTCACAGAGAATAAGTGAATATTGTGCAAAGAAGAAATTCAAAGTTGAATATATAATAAAGGATGTCGGGTCGGGATTATCTGATACAAGAGCAGGATTTGTGAAGTTGGGGAATCTGGTAATTGACAAGAAGATTACCTATGTGATTATCGAGAACAAAGACAGACTGACAAGGTTTCAATATAACTTCGTTGAAAAGATGTTCGGGAGTTATGGAGTTAAAATTATTTGTATCGACAAACCCGATGATGAAGGAGATAAAGAATTCATCAATGACTTGATGATGATTATTGCATCATTCTCAGGAAGACTCTATGGCTCACGAAGTGCTAAAAGAAGAAAAGAACTGAAATTAAAAGAAAATTCTAATATAAACTAAAATTTGAAATTATGTCAATCATCAAATCCACATTAAGAAGAATCGCAATTAGGAATTTAGACCGTGCCATAACACGAACATATTCAAATGCAATTGATTCAGTAAAACTCGATACAATTAAAAACTATGTACCTAAAATACCAAAATTTTCAAACATATTAAAATCAATATTTTTGTCTATTGTAATGATAATTTGTGGATTCTGTTGGGGTGGGTTAATATTTTTATTATTGAAAATATTTTTATCATCATCCACCGCTTTGTTGGTGACGACAATATTAATGACTATCTTATTTCTTTTGATGTTTATGGGGGAAATTAGTATTGATGAAGTTCCGTCAGTAACTACCCAGCCAATTTATGTCAAAGATAATAGATATAAATCAGGACAGCGATTTGGCAAAAATGTTGATGTTCCAAATACGGAATCAATGATTAAGTTTACAAAGGGACAAATTGTTATTAATATTATATCGTCAATTATTTTATATATTCCATCAATAATTTTCTTTTGGATATTCTTTACTCTAATTTAAATTATGAAACTAATCAGGTCAACCAAGTGTAGTTTGAAATTCAGCACCAAAAAAAAGATGTTGGATTTAACAACCATTCTTAATGAATATGGGAAGGTTGTTAATATCTTCATTCAATACTTTTGGTCGAATCCTGAGAAAGCAAGTAAAGTACTTCTTTTAAAAGACATCGTTGACATTCCTGAAACATGGTTAAGTGCTCGACTCAGAAAAGTTGCAGCCAGAGAAGCAATTGATATGGTATTGGCAACAAAGGAAAGGTGGAAAGACAAACCTGCAAAGATGGTAATGCCAGTTCATAAAGGCAATCGAATGTATGTTAGCTGTACCATTGCTGATTTAGTACCAACAAAGAATAGTGGTTATAAAACTGAAGACAGCAGACTTTTTGATGCTTGGTTACATATAGCCAGTGTTGGCAATAGGATGATTATAGATTTACCTATTAAGTACCACAAACATTTCAACAAATATAATAATATCGGTAAGAGATTGAACTCATATATCATTACTAAGAACTATGTTCAATTCAGTTTCGAAATAATTACCGAATCAAAGAAAGAAGGTCTGAAGTGTATTGGTGTTGATACTGGTATTAATGCTCTCGCAAGTGTTAACAACGGAAATCAATACGGCAAGGACATCAAAGGTTGTATTGAGAGAGTGAAAAGATGTAAACAGAAATCTAATGGTTATTATGTAGCCAAGAGAGCATTAAAACAAAGAATTGATGAAATAGCAAAAGAAGTTATAAAAGTTGAAGACCCAGATTTGATTGTTGTTGAAAAACTCAAGCAAATAGGAAATAAATCAAAGGAGAGACGCTTGCTCTCCAAAAATATCAGGCGTTCTATCGGAACTTGGAATTGGAAGTACTGGTTGAAAAGGTTAGAAATGCAGTGTGAATTAAACCGTGTTTCATTCCGCACTGTTAAACCTTATTACACCAGTACGACCTGTCCAGTATGTGGTCATTCCGATAGGGGAAACCGAAATGGAGAAGTGTTCTTGTGTCTATCATGTGGTCACAAAGACAATGCGGATATTAATGCAGGTAAGAATATTTTGAATCGGTTTCTCACGGGACTCTACGGTGCTCGTTACAAACAGGAAAATCAAGAAAAATTGTTAATTAACAATTTTTTGTAGATTTTTATGAACGGTATAAATTAAAATCAATGAAAGAAATTGATACAAAAGCACTTGATTCATTAGTATTTACTTCAATTGAAAAAATTGTTGAATATGTAAAGAGCGAAATTTATAATGAAAAAAATTTTTACATTATGCTCAATGCCACCATCACGCTCGGTTATAATTTAACCAATGAATTAAAAATGTTAAGACCTGAAATATATAAACGTATTGATGGTGAAAGAGATTATCAAGATATTCGTTGGCATGGTTGCGTTCCTGATGAAGAAAAAGCAATTGCAGAATGGTTAAATTATATTGAATATCATCTTGAAAAAGCAAAAGAAAGAATATATCATCTTAAACCAGAAGAAGCACTTGCTGAATTACGAAAAGTTGCAGCATTAGCAGTACGTGCTATGGAAATTCATGGCTGTCCTGAAAGAATTATGGTAGAAAATTCAACACATTTAATTAATCGTACTGATACTCCGCTTAGTATTAAAACAACAACAGATGGTATTAAACCAAATCCTGATGGTTGTTGTGGGATATATGATGAAAATGATAACAAGTAATGGAAAACATTGATTTAAACAATACTTATTGGGACAGAATTAGAGGTTTTGTTTCTGAACTTCGTGTTGATGCTCGTTGGGTATTAAGAAATAATGATGATGATAAATCATACGGTTCATTAAGAATTGTTTCACATCCTGATTTACCACCGGGTCATCTTCGTGCATTTTTCACATACGTATCTTCAATTCGTAAAAAAACTCAAGCAGAAAAAATGAGAACCACTGAAGACTATCAAATGGAAATTACTGAACTTGAAATATATTCAATTGATGATGATACTAAAACTGAAACAATGAAATATGAAGCACCGTTTAAAGAACTTGAAAACATGTTTGGCGTAAAAATATTTGAATAATGGAAAAAAATAGATTAGATAATCCATTTAATGCTTTTGTTATTAATAAAGAATTGATAATCAATCAAGATACGTGGACTAAGTTAATTAATAGTTTAAGTCAAGATTATATAATTGAATGTATTTCAGATACAATTCAAGATTGTCAAATTAATTTACCATATAGAAAACTTGAATATGATGATATGGTAAAAGATTATCGGGCATTAAAAAATCTGGACACGTCTAAATTAATTATTGATGGTGCATGGTATAATAAATTTGAATATAAATATCATTTCCTTGATAAATATATTGGATTATCTAATGTTGGAAATATTGGTAGTGATTATTTTCATCAAATTGAACGTTGGAAATGTGATGCTACTGGTTATCCTTCACCACAAAAAACATGGGAAACTGAAAGATTTAGATTAACACTACTTAAAGCGTTATTTTCATTAAAAGTTAAAGAAGTTAATCCACAAGTATTTCGTAGTATTATTTCTTTACGTAAATATATTGCTGCGCAATTTAGACCAAGTGCTGCTAAAGCAATTTATGATTATTTTAAGGCAGAGACTGTTTTAGATTTTAGTATGGGTTGGGGTGATAGAATACTTGGTGCACATACAAGTGATTATGTAAATAAATATGTCGGATTTGACCCAAATCATAATTTATTGGCTGGATATGTTGAACAAATTAAAGAATATGGTAAAATTGATAAACCTAAAAAATATTTAATATTTTCACATCGTGCTGAAGATAGTACAATTGAACTTCAAGATGAATTTGATTTAATATTTACAAGTCCACCCTATTTTGATAAGGAAAAATATAATCAAAGTGAATTACAATCGTATAAAATGTATAAAGAATTTGATTCTTGGATGCAAAATTTTCTATTCAAAACAATCGAATTGAGAACAAAAAATCTTAAAAGCGGTGGATATTTGGTAATAAATATTAGTGATATTTATACTAGAAAAAAATTATACAAGATTTGTGATGGTATGAATGACTATATCGCATCAACAGGACAATTTGAATATGTTGGTGCTATTGGCTTAAGAATGCCGAAAAGACCAATGAGCATTTCATCAGATACTGTAGGTGTTTTTGCTGAACCAATTTGGATACATCGTAAAAAATAAAAATTTCTATTTAGCGATTATTCATATTTAAATTCATCAAATAGTATATGAAAGAAAAAAATTTTGTTAGAGTTTGTTCCAAATGTGGTAACGATATTTTTCACACAACAAAGAAAAATAGAAATCGTGCGGATAAATCAAAAAAAGTTTGTAATTGTTGTGCACAAAAATTAGTATAATGTGGTAGTAAAAACGGTATGTTTGGAAAAAAACATCGTGAAGAAACTAAATTAATTATAAAAGAAAAAAAATTACAGTTAATTTCTGATGAAACTCGTGATAAAATGTCTATAATTGCAAAACAAAGACTTGAAGAATATAATTATTGGTTAGGAAGAAAACATACCGATGAATCACGAAATAAAATGAGAATAACTGCTGCTAATAGAATACATAATAATAAATGGCATCCATCTTTTAATATTACAGCATGCGAAATTATATGAGTACGAAAAAAAACAATGATGAAAATTTAGTGAAGAATGTTATCATGGAAAAACAAGACGAAAAAAAAGAAAAAGATTTCACTGCAACCACTGGTAAAGGTGGCGGATTGAGATTTAACAAAGGTAAACTAAGATATGATTTGGTTGAACCTCATGCATTTAGAGACTTTGTTCAAGTACTTACTGATGGTGCTAACAAATATTTTGACCGTAATTGGGAAAATGGACTGTCATGGACTTCAGTAATTGCATCTCTTAAAAGACATATACAAGCAATTGAAATGGGTGAAGATTATGACCCTGAAAGCGGAAGACTACACATTGCTCATGCAGCATGTAATGTACATTTTTTAAATGCATTCTACCATATATTTCCACAGGGTGATGATAGACCAAAAAGATTCTTAAAACAACCTCATATTGGTATTGATATTGATGGTGTTCTTGCTGATTTCACGGGTTCTTGGAGTAAATTATATCCAGAAGTTAGTGCAACACCAACATCATGGTATTTTGATAGAAAAGTAGGTTCGAGATTTGAAAAAATGAAAAAAAATGGTAAATTGGATGAATTTTATTTAAGTCTTGAGCCATTAATGAAACCAGAAGATATGCCATTTGAGCCACATTGCTATATTACATCAAGACCAGTATCGAAAGAAATTACCGAGCAATGGCTTGACAAAAATGGTTTTCCTGCAAAAAAAGTTATAAGTCTTGATATTCGTCAAAGTAAAGTAAACGTTGCTAAAGAAGCTGGTGTTGAAATATTTATTGATGATTCGTATGAAAACTTTATTGACCTCAATAATCATGGTGTATTTACATATTTATATACAGCACCTTGGAATATAAGATATAATATTGGTCATATGCGTCTTAATTCATTGAAAGATTTACCGTTATTGAAATAATAATTATTTTTGTTTTTTCACTGTTTTATTTGACTATATACTGACTATTAGTATTTATAGTTGGTATTATAATCACATGTTTTAAGTAAAATATAATGAGCAATATTATTTCTGATATTATTGAAGATGTTGACGTTAAAGTAAAGCCAAATAAAACAAAATTCTATATTAAATGGATTGTTAGGATAACCATATCGTTAATTATTCTTGCATTTACAATTGGTCAAATAAAAGTAAAATATTTAAATAGAATTGATGCAATTGAAAACGGTCAAGCAGAAAATGAAAAAACAATTACAGAATTAAAAAAACAAGTTTCTGATGGATTTACTAATGTAAATCTTAGAATTGATAAAATATATGATGATGGTTATGTTGCGTTTATAGATTATCAACGATTTAATAATAAACAACTTGAATTAATTATTGATTATGGTACAAAAAATAAAGAATTGTTAAAGAAGATGTTAGAAATTAATTCAATTGAAAGAGAAAAAATTGTTGAAAGTGGTATTGAACAGGCAAAAAAAAATCTACAGTCATATAAAAATTTTGTTGGAATATTTCGCTATAACGAATTATCAACACAAATTAATGTAAATGGAATTGATACTATTTTTTCTATATTAGGCGCAACACAAGAATATATCAACGAAATAAAAAATAAAAATTATAATGTCGGTGAAGTAAAAAATAGTAATAAATACCCGGGATTATATGATTTTAAATATCAAAATAAAAATAGATATGAGAATACATCCCCAAAAGTACACTAAAGAAGAATTTGTTGATTTTTTAAAAAGAAATAATGTTAATGATACTATAATTAATAAATTTTCAAAACTACCAAAAACTGTTAAATATGGGGGAAATAAATATGAAATATATATTAATTCAACTTGGTATAATATTGGTAAAACATATTATAACTTTGAATTAAACTATTATTCAGAAGAACTGATTGAATTTTTATTTGGTTCTAAAGTATTTGGTGATGTTGAATTAAGTATCAATAATATTTTGTATGAATTAACAAACGCAAAATTAATTAATGCATGTTAATAATGAAACTTTGTATAATTTCTGATAGTCATAATAAATATAAACAATTGGTATTACCCGATGCTGATGTAATAATACATTGTGGTGATATGACTTCTGTTGGTAAAGAACATGAAATTCATAATTTTTTTAAATGGTTCTCAAATTTAAACCAATATAAACATAAAATTTGTATTGCTGGAAATCACGATTGGTTATTTGAATTAAATAGACAATTAGTACTTTTGCATAAACCTGATAATATCATTTATTTAGAAGATGGTGAAGTTGTTATCGATAGTATTAAATTTTATGGAACACCAGTTCAAAAACCATTCAATGATTGGGCATTTAATCGTTCAGAAGCAAAACTTGCACAACATTGGGCAGCAATACCTGATGATGTTGATGTATTAATTACTCATAGTCCACCTTACATGATTTTGGATTGGGTTGATTGGAGTAAAAGCCATGAAGGTTCACCAAGTTTATATAAAGAAGTGGTTGAACGTATAAGACCTAAAATTCATTGTTTCGGTCATATACATGGTGGATATGGTAAAAAAGAAATCGATAATATTCTATTCATCAATGCAAGTAATTTAAATGAAGATTATGATTGTGTGAATGAACCAGTAATCGTTGAAATTTAAAGCCAGATTTTTCTGGTTTTTTTTGTATTTATAAAAAACGATATTGTTATGAATAAACTTTATAAAATCATAAGAGAAGAATTTGTTAAATTCATTAAAGAATACTACGAAGATGAATACGATACGGAGTATGAAATTAAACAGAATATATTTAATGACTTTCTTTATAAAAACACACCTGATTTTACAAAACACATTCCTTGGCAAGTAATTAAATTTCCGAGATTAAAGAAAATTTGGGAAGATTATATGCGTACTGGTGTTGTACGTGATACTCGTGGTTTGAAAGATATTAAAGATATTATGATTGATAATACAATAAAAATTGGTATTCTCACGGCACTTGCTGGACATACACAATGGGGTGATGAAGAAGCGTTTGAGGAAAATATCGGATATTGGGTAGACCAGCAAATAAATTGTTTATTTCCACAAAAAAAAGAAGATAGAAGTCAACTTGAAATACCGTTTAATAATCCAAAACAAGGTTATGTAAAAAAAGAACCTGCACCAGAACCAGAACCGTGTGAAGTACAAATTCACCCTTTTGCTCAACAATTATATGATAATTATGCAGACGAAGATTTAACAAAAGAAAAATTCCGTGAATTACTTTATGAAGAAATGAAAGGTAAATTTTTTGATAATTATATGGATGACTCTGAACATAAAATGGGTGGCTTTATTAGCGATTATGGCTTACGTCCATTGCAAATATTACTCGGTCAATTAATGAGTAGCACCGAACCCGAAAACGATATTCCAATTATTGATAAAATGCTTAACGTAATTCATCAACGTTCAGATATCGCAAGTTGGTTTGTGGAAGGTGGTTCACATGCATTAAATCAATTAAGTGGTTATGGTGATGAAGAAGGTGAAAGTGTTATATCTGGTAAATATAAAATAAGTGATTATTACTAATATTTTTAAATAAAATCCGACTTTTGCTTAATAACTCTCTATTTATGGTAAAAATTATATTATCATAAATATTATATTTATATGAATATCAACGAATTGTTTGAAAAAATTCAAGATAGATTTATACCTGAAGAATTAAACGGTGAATTTACATTACATGGTAATTGCATTATATGGGAATATAACCTTGATGACGATAGTGAAGAAATCGAAATACCCAATTTTGAAGATGCGGATTATGAATTTGATTTTGAATCAACCAGTCCTGAAGAATTACTACAGGAAGCATATAATAAAGATAAAGAAGTGATTGATAGTCTTTTGGATGAACTGGAAGAAACAGATAATTGGTCATTTTCAGAACCAGACGTTATCAAAAATACAATTACATATAAAATTTTCTAAAAATTACGTAACTATTTGGATTTCTTTTCGTATTTTTGTTGAAAAAGAAATCTTATGGGTGGAAAAGCACTTAACAAATACGGTGTCTTTACAGAAAGAAAGAATACCGCAGAATTCTTGAAACTTGGAAAATCAATTCAAGACACGCTTCAATTTCATTTTATGAAGCAGGGTGTTGATATTGAAACCGCCATTGTTGTTTGTTATCGAACAAAAGCAGACCACGGTGATTTGGACTTGTTGATAAAAGTAAAACACGAAATGAATATCGATTATAGAAACTTGATTCAACTCATGTTTCTTCCAAAAGCAATTAATGCTAATGGTGGAGTATACTCATTCGATTATCAAGGTTTTCAAGTGGATTTTATTCCAATTCCAGAAGCAAAATGGGATACTGCATTAGTTTACTTCTCATATGACCCACTTGGAAATATCATGGGTAAAACATATCATAAATTTAATTTATCGTATGGATGGGAAGGTTTGTACTACAAATTTAGAAATTTTAATGGTGTAAACTCTCAAGACATTCTAATCTCCAATGACATCAAAAAAATTTTTGATTTTGGTGGATATGATTATGAAAGATACTTGAAAGGTTTTGATACTCTTGAAGATATTTTCAAATTTTGCATTGCTGGTAAATATTTTGATTCAGAAATGTTTAAAATGGAAAATCTTAAGGCAATTGATAAAAAAAGAAACCGTAAGAGGGGTTCATACCAATTATTTTTGAATTACTTGAAAGATAATGAAATTAATGTTTCATATCAGTTTAATCAGGATAAAACTGACTATATTCCTATGATTGATAAATTCTTTCCTGATGCACATCTTGTTGAACAACTTGAAGTGTTAAAGAAAGAAGATGCTATGAAAAAGGCAATATCACAGAAATTTAATGGTGATATTGTAATGTCATGGCTTCCAAATCTTCAGGGAAAACAATTGGGTGCTGCAATGGCAAAGTTTAAAGAATCACTTGGTGATAATTACGATAATTTTGTCATGAACAGTAATTATGAAACAATCCATAATTATTTTATGGATGTATACAATGACTGAAATAAGTAAAAACAAGAAGCATAACAATATCCTTAAAATTGGAAGTAAAAACCTAAGTTTCGAAAACTGGAAGGTTTATCATCCAAGTGGAAGACATATGTTCACTTGTGGTGAAAAAAAAGCACAGTGGTATCTTGAAAGAGAACTTGCTGTACAAATCGGTGATAAGGAGATTAGGTTTACTTTTGACCCAAAAGGAATAGGTTTTGAAGACAATGAAGAATTTGGCCGTGGTATTCGTGAAAATCGTTGTGTTGTTAGTGGTGTAGAAGATGGTTTACAACGGCATCATATTGTCCCGTATTGCTATAGAATGTATTTTCCAGAAGCATTTAAGTCAAAAAACCATCATGATGTGGTTCTAATAAACCACGAGATTCATGGCGAGTATGAACAAATGGCAAATGCGTTCAAAGATGAAATTGCTAGGATTTATGGCGTTAAAACAATAAACCAACTTAATATTGAATATACAACAAAATTAAGAGAATTGGGTAAAAAAAATTCAATACTCATGAATGCAATTCATTCAATATTTAAGTGTTATAATAGAATGCCAGATGAAACCAAATTTGAAAAACTTCAATTTATTTCCAATGAAATTGGTGTATCTTTTGATTTTATAAGACAATTAACTTATATTCAACTATATAAATTATATCTTATTGTCAAAGAAGTACATAATGTTGAAATCGAAAACTTTAAAAAAGAATATCGTGAATATTATGACCACGGATATCGTGTAGCGCAAAAACTCGATACTGAAGAAAAAATTGAAGACTTTGTAAAACTTTGGAGAACTCATTTCATCAAAACAATGAATCCAAAATATATGCCTCACGGTTGGTCAATTGATTTCAGAATTAAAACAAAATTATAAAATCCTTGCATTTTTAATTATTATTTATTATACTTGCCTATTAAATTCATAATTATGAAACTATACAAAGCATTAAAACTGCGTAAGACTTTAATTGGTGAAATTACCAAACTAAAGCAGCAGATAAAAGAAAAGAATTCATACCTTGAAGGTTCTCTCAATGCTGAAAAGTTCAATGTTGAGGTTTTGTATGATGAACTCCTTAAGAAAATCGATGAACTTATAGGATTGAAATTTGCTATTAATATAGCAAATGTTGAAATTCAAAATAAAATCTATGTGCTTTCTGAATATAAAGCATTAATTGCATTTTGGAATGAAGTTAGTGTTGTTGAAGGAGCACAAATACACGGATTTTCAGAAACTACAGTTAGAAACTATAAAGTTCAGATTGACGAGAATAAACGAAACGAAATTATTAAAGAATTTCAAAAAAGAGTAGATGCCCTGCAAGAAGAAATTGATGTATATAACTATACGACAGATATTGCATGGGACGAACCCGAATATAAATAATATCAATAAAAACAGAAGTGTGTTGTTGAGTAGTTAATGATATTTGAGTATTTTTATGCAACTTGGTGAAAGATAGCGATATCGAATGTTTATTTTTTCATGAATTCATCAAGTCAAGAATAAAAAATAAAGAATCAAGACTCATATAAATTGTATTCTTTTATCATTACGAAAAACACACACTTTTTCTTTAAAATTTTATGAAGGATTTAACACCACAATTTGATTTTGACGATATACTTATCGTTCCTACTGTTAATTCAGATATATCGAGTAGATATAAAGATATCACATTACCTGAAAAACTACCATTGTTTACCGCACCAATGGATACGGTTGTTGATAAAAATAATATGCGAATTTTTATAAAAAATAAAATTAATGTTTGTCTACCAAGAACTATTGATTATTATGACTTTCTTTCTTGTGAAATTCTAACTGGACAAACAATCGATGATAATATTTTCATTAGTCTTGGATTTCAAGATATTGAAACGGAAATTCATGGTAATAATTTTAAAATTTTTCCAAAAAATGCGCATATTTTAATTGATGTTGCTAATGGTCACATGACAAAAATTCTTGAATATGCAACGCACATAAAAAAGCATAGACCTGATATTATTATAATGGTTGGAAATATTGCAAATCCTGACACATACAATTGGTATGCAGAAAGTCAATGCGTTGATTATATTCGTGTTGGTATTGGTAATGGTGGTGGATGTCTTACCACCAAACAATCTGGTGTTGGATATCCAATGGCATCGCTAATCCATTATACATATAAGGTCAAACTAAGATTTAAAACATCTCATCCTGAACTAAAAGCACCTGCTATTATTGCAGATGGTGGAATGAAAGATTACTCCGATATTATTAAAGCACTTGCACTGGGTGCTGATTATGTAATGATTGGTTCAATATTTAATAAAGCAATCGAAAGTTGTTCACCCAACTATTTATATGGGATTAAAATAAATCCAAAACTTGCTAAAATGCTGTTTAAAAAAGGATACCCAATAAAAAAATATTTTAGGGGTATGAGTACTAAGGAAGCACAAAAAGCAATGGGTAAAACTAATTTTAAAACCAGTGAAGGTGTTGTCAGATATAGAAAAGTGGAATACTATTTGCAAGGTTGGGTTGAGAATTTTGAGCATTATTTGCGTAACGCAATGAGTTATAGTGATGCTAAAACATTAAATGATTTTATTGGTAAAGCAGAAGTTTGCCAGATTACAAAAAATGCGTATGACAGATTTAACAAATAGAACTGTTGAAGAAGTAAATGTATTAATTCAAAAATATGCACAAGTATTAGAAGTATCCGAAGTTAAAAACATTTTAGATGCACAAATATTAGTTATTATTATTGATGTGGCAATTCAATATATTAATCAAAATTATTCAGATTTGCATAAAGATTGGAAAACGTGGTGCATTATGGTTTTAAAGAAACTGATGAAAAAAATTAGCACTGAAGAAGATGTAAAAAAATGTGTTGATGATTTTATTACTTACTATAAATCAGAATATCATAATTATATTAATAATTTAGGAATATTTGCCAGTGAATTTGATAGGGATGAAGGATTTATAAATGTTTTTGTAAATAAAAAAATCGGTGGTCATTAACCACCGATTTTCATTTTAATATTTTAATAATCTGATTGATTGGTTATTTGATTTCTCCATGCTATATACCTTGACTTTTCTGCTTCTAATTTTTCAATTTTTTCATCACACACCTTTAATTTTTCCATATTAGCGATTTTCTTTGAAAGTTGATTAATCTTATGAGTCAGGATTTCAAGATGTCTGTCCTTAGTCTTAGTCATGACAATTAAATTTTAGTTAATATTATTTTAACATAAATACTAAAAAACTTGTATTTTAAATAGATTTTTCATATATTTGACTGACATAAATTTAGTATGGAAGTATATATTAGGTATAGAAGAATAAAAAAAACCATCGATGAAGATAAGTTCGATGAGTTTTTTGAAAATTTAATCAAAGATGGTTGGGAAATAGTTTATTATCAAGAAGATAAGCCAATCATTGAGAGAAAATCAGTTACTGCAGAATCAGTAATTGAATTCATTAAAATTCCAGTTACATTAGTGGTTGGAAGAAAACAAAACAATGTATTATGAGTAAAAATGCAGGATATTTAGTAGAAACTAAATCAGGTAAAAGGGGAAGAACGTATCATCATGAAGGTCTTGTTAATAAAAAAATGGTTGTACATATTGAAAACGATGAAGGTAAAGAACTTAAAATGTTATGCGACCCCAAGACCGTAAAAATAATTGGATTTGCTAATTGATTAATGCATGGAAAATCTTGAATTAAATCATACATACTTGCTTAAGTATCTTAAGTATGAAACAATAAGCATATTACAATCAGTAACAGTTTTAATGATTACTGATAAAGCCTATTATCTTCGTTGGAATAGAGGCATAAACAGCAGTGATGATTGGGTTGAAAAAACATATGTGAATATAAACTATAGTATTTTTGAAGATATTTCAGATATCATCGCAAGTCAAAAAATCGATGAAGACAAAACATTAACCAAAACCGAATGGATTCAATGTCATTTATGTAATGGATTTGGAACAATACCTGACAAAGAATCCACCACAGGTACTAAACCATGTCCACTTTGTCACGGAAGCAAAGTAACTCCTAAAATAACAGAATTTTCATAATTATTAAAGTTGATATTAATAGAGAAAAAGTAATTATTATACTTGAATGGCGTAAAAATAAATTCGGAAAATCTAAATACTGGACTGACTACCCAAACTTGAGAGTTTATAAAAGTTTAGGTATGTCATTAGATTCAGATGATATTAGAAGATTCGGACAATTCAACAAAGGAACTATTAGTATTTTTTTGGTCATAAAATGACTGTAAGAACATTATGTACTGTTGTTCTTCATGAATACAAGCACTATCTTCTTAACAACAATGAATGAAATGAAATCTATGAAATTTTAGTTGAATTAGATTTTGATGATGATAAATTAACATATATTCATCCACACGAAAAATTAACAAAACAATTTGAAAAAGATTGGAGTGATATTTGTTTCAATGAATTAAAGTCAAAATTATATAAAAAAATAAGAAAAAACGCTAATTTTTTCTTATTTTTTCTAATTTCTCCCCAATTATCAAGACTTATAATTTATCGAACTCAGGTATCCAATGTTTTGGCATTCTCTTAAACTTTAGTGTTTTTGCATCCGATTCTTCAACACTAACATTATGTCTTCCACCAGTATATGGACGAACTTCATATTTCCAGTTTTTACGAAATTTACTTGGTTCGAAAATACCAATATCGTTTTTCCAAAAAAGCCAATATCCTCTACTTTGTTCACGACTCCACATTGAAACATAACAGAAATAATGAGTATAATTTTTCTCTAAATATTCTTTTACTTCACCCACATAACCCTCAAGAATAAAATTTCCAAAATTCTTTGAATATACAAAACACCAAGTACGAGCACCTTTATACCAATTTGGTTTTCCAAATGCATCAACTTTAATTATTGGATATTTTTTAATCAAAGGTAGTTTATCTTTTCTTTTCTGCTTTTTATCGACAATTTTCAGTGCTTTATCCCGATAGTATTGATATTCGGGAGTATCTGTAATACATTTCTTTTCTTCAGGAGTGGGGTCTATTCTGAACCTAAATCCCAATTTGCTTTGAAACAACTCCCAAGCAAGATTCTCGACTTCAATTTTTTTCTGGTCTTCCATTGTTTTTTGTTTAAAAGTTTAGGAAGGTACTAAGGCATAATCGGGTGGTTAAGCGTTTTATTATATACCCAGACCCTAGTACCTTCGGGTTAGTTATGCATCCTATATTGTGAACCACGTGTCCTGTGTTATTTGAGTGTTTACCTATCTCTGTTGCAGTTTATTTTTATTTGACAATAACACAAGAACCCTAAACAATACTTTAAAAAAATTGATGCAAATTATCACATCGTTTCTACATGCAATTATACGAATAAAAATTTTAAATGTTACACTTTTTTAAATGAATATTGAAAAATCTGTTTTCAGGATAACATGTATGTTGATATTCTTTGATTTGAACATCAAAATTTAAATCAGCATTGAAAAATAATGTCCCAACATTTATTGGTAAATCATTAGGATAATCGGTTGCTATTTCAAAATATACAGTATCCTTTTCAACATATTTATGTAGTACACAAAAATTATTTTCAGTATTCATTAAATCTAAAGCAAGTGACATTTCCTCATACAATTGGATTTCTTCTTTTCTTGCACCATTCCTAATCACAGAATCAATTATTGAAACATCATCATTATTAATTTTAAACATAAAAATTTATTATTAATGCCGCTAATTTAATAAATTTAAACTATAAATGCAAGTATTTAATTCACTATTCATAACAATTAATCCATCAAATAGTATTTATGTGAAACATTAATGTTATGCTATCATACAATACACACGGAAAAGAAGTAGATGATATTATTAATATTATTAACACAGGAAAATTTTATTCAATAACGTTCATTAAAAGAAATACTGATGCTGAAATAAGGTATTTAAATGGACATAAAGCAATTTATAGAAAACCAGATGGTAATGAAGTAGAAGTACCAATTGTTAGAAAACCATCATATAATAGAATTGAAAAAAATCTACTATTGGTTTGGGATAGAAATGCTGCAGACCCAAAAACAGGTGTTAAAGGAGCATACCGTAGTGTTGGACTTGAAAATATACTTTATGTTAAATCAGGTTCACAAATTCTTGACTTTACAAAAGAGAATGATATATTGAATAGATTTAAAAATATTGATGAAAATAAACTGGCTGAAATTCGTAGAAATATGAAAATCGAAAAATAACTGATTTATTTAACTCTTAATAATTATGATTGAATTTTATCATGTACTCATAAAAAATAATGGTGAAATAATCCACGATATTTTTGCAACATCACATAAAGACTTAATTAATAAGTATTTTACCCTCGAAGAAGCACAAAAAAGGAATTTCTTCAGAGCAATGTATTCACCTAAAGAGAATTGTAGACTTGATGACATTGATAATTACCAACTAATTGTTAGCGAATCATATGTTCCTAACTGGTTTTGTGGCGATGTTGCTGAAACTGCAATGGAAAATCTTCAAAAAATTATCGAATCTATGATAATTCGAGGAAGAAAAACAATACTGTTACATGAAGGTGCTATTTTAGTCGGAAATGCAATTATTGACGAACTTAAACATAGTATTATATTTGCAATGTATGATAATGCAAAAATAAAAGTTCTTGATAATAATTCACAAGTTATTATAATGACCGATGATTGTATTATTGAAGAAATGAGAGATAGTACAAAAATTGAAGAAATGAGTGCATTTGCCAAAGTACTTGAAATGTTCGACTATTCAAAAATATTGAAAATGAATGGTAGAGCAAAGGTTGGTATAATGAATGAACATTCACGAATCGCAATACTTAAAGGTGATGCTAATATTGCAGAGATGCATGATACTTCACAAGCAGATAGATTAAAGCATATGAGTAGCGTAAATGAAATGCGTGGTCATTCAGTAATTGAAGAAATGTGGGATTGGACTATTGTTGAAAAAATGTTCGACCAATCAAGAATTAATTACATGAACCAAGACAGTAAAGTACTTGAAATGTATGGTGATTCAACAATAGAATTAATGCGTGATAATGCAATTGTTGAAAAATTATGTGAAAATAGTTTGGTTCAAAAACTCGAACAAGCAGCACAAATATTAAGAAAAAAACTTGAATAATGGGAATGTTTGATAGAAAATCGATAAGAAAAATTATCGATAGCGAAGAAGCATATGCAATACTCGATAATTCCAAAGCAAATGGTGGTACATGGTGCGCTGGCGGTTGTGCAATACTTGCATATGCATTAAATATTGCTTACGGATTACCAGTATACATAATATATAATCACACTTTAAATTATGCAGAACATTTTGGTGTTAAAACACCAAATAATACATATGTTGATTGCGATGGTGAACAAAGAGAATGGCTTCGTAATTTTAGAAGAAAAGATTTTTATCTACATCCAGAACAAAAATTGAGTATTATGCCATATTCTAACAAAATTAATATTCCTGATATTGTTATCGATATGGAAGCCAGCCAAAAATTAGCAAAACTATTAAAACCAGAACCAACAATAAAACCAATACACACGCTTCACGAAGGATTGTTTTATTAATTATTCAAAAAATCATTACATTATAAAAAATTTTAACTATATTTGTTCACTGATTATAATCAATGCTAATGAATTTAGAACAGGTTGATTTTCAGGAACACACCCATTTGTGAAGATGGATTTGAAGCATTTAATGGTCGTGCTAGTGAAATGTGGGAGTATAGATGAGTTGCTTATATTCACGCAAATATTGAAATGAACATTCCCGCTATAATGATTAAAGGAAAAGTTTATGAAAGTCTTGATAATGTATGCTATAGAACACTTAAAGAACTACAGAAAAAAATGAACGAGAGTGAAGAAGGTATTGTTAAAGCAGAAATGCATAAATCAATGCATGATGATAATCCACACCTTGTTGACTGGAATCAATATAATCTCGATGAACTTGCAAACTATTTAAGCAATAAATACATGTTCTCAAGTAGCGGTGAAGCATTAGCAATACATAAATTAATTGAATTTTACGAAAAAAATAAATAACATAAATATTATGACAGTACAAGAACTTTACGATTACATTACAAAAAACATGACACCCGAACAAGCACTAAAAAAATTACTTGAAGGAACACTCATCGAATACCAACAATTAAAATTCAGTGAGGAAGGAAAAGAAATTCATCCAGCAATGCTTATTGCTATGGCAAGTATGGAAATGAATTGGATGATAGTAATTCCAAATGATGATGATGATGAACTTAATGGTATGATTGTTGGAACAGAAGATTATATAAAATCAGTACTAGGCGAACCCGAACATAAATGTAATTGTGAAGGTGGCTGCAATAACATGAATTAAAACAAAATAAATATATGGAATTTTTAAAATTTATACTAAGTGATTTTTGGATATTCTTGGGTTTTATTATAGTACTTGGAACGGTATTGGATTTTATTCTAAAAATGTATAATAGAACTATGAGACATTGGAATATTAGAAAACATGGTTATCCACCACAACATTGCGATGCCGATGGAGATTTTATTGTCAAAAGATGATAATTAATAACTTTATTTAATAAATTATTAACAATGGCAGAAGTGAGACGCAAAGTAATACCAATTGAAATTGATTTTAAATGTCCTAAATGCGGAACTGGTTACCTAAGAAGTGAAAATATAGTATTAACAACTAATCCGCCAATGTTTCCACACAAATGTAATAATCCTGCATGTGATTATGAAGAAACATTTACTGGCATTCAATACCCTTACACAGAATACGAATATATAGAAGAATAGTATAAAAATAGTTAAACTCGACCCTGAATATTCAATGGTAGAATACTACCATGACTACCTTGATAATATATTCTATTTTCTATACGATTATCCGCCTTTCTTATTTACAAAAAAAAATGCGTAACTAAGGAAGGTTTGGAAATCAGAATGCCATACTATGTAACTCAACGTGAATTTAATGAGTTGAGTCCTAAAGCAAAAAAGTTAACAAACGAATTAAACTGAAATAAAAATGAAACGATATAAGTTCGAGTTAATCGTAAACGAACAAAGCGATGAATTCTTTAAAGAAATTACAGCAGATGGAAATAGTGGCTGTGATGATGTGCTTAAAGCAGTTAAAGATGAACTGGTAAATTATGATGTCGAAATTAGACTTGTTGAATTTGAAAATAAGTAATTATGGAAGAAACACAAGCAATTATTTACGGTGTTAAAACCGAAGATACCATACACTATATCGGTAAGAAAACCAATGGTGTTAAAGTAGATGGAACAATTAATAAATCTGATGTATCATATCCCTATCGTAATAAGAAAATCAGAAATATATTCATGAATAACGAAAAGGTTAAGTTAGTTCCACTTAAAACCGTATCACAGGATGAATGGTACAATGAAAAACTTAAAGAAGTACTGGATAAACACAAAGACAACCATCCACTACTGAACGCAAAATGGATGCTCGAAGGTAAACGTGGCGTGTGGGAAGGAACACAAGGATACTGGATTGGTAAAAAACGTGATGCCCATACACTCAAAAGACTATCAGAAAGCAAGTATATCAAAGTTGTTGAATACGATAAAGATGGCAAATTCAAAAAATTGTGGAACAGTGCAAAAGAAATCGGATTGCAAATCTTTAAAGATTATAAAGTTGTTAACGGTAGCGGATGCTCAAGAATATATGACATACTTGATGCCAAATTGATTCGAAATCGATATAAATTTAATTCTTATTGGTTTAGATTATATGAATTAATGGATACGTTTAATGATATGCCTGATATGATTAATATTCAAGCATTTATTGAATCCGAAAAACAACGTAGAAGTGAAATCAGAAAGAAAACCGTACAAACACATATGCGCAGGTATAATGTCGAAATGTATAATTGCTATAACGAAATAATTAAGAATTTCGAAAATAGCGATGAAGCAGCATATGAACTAAAGATTAGTAGAAGTACAGTTAATAAACTTTGCGGGGGAAAAATAAAAAATTGCGCTTATATTTTGAAATACGGAAGAAAAACAAGACAACCTGTTAACCAAAAATATCCAGAGTATAAAATAAGACCAATTCCTATGCTTAAACCAGTTAAGATAAAAAATAAGGAAATCGTCAAAACTAAAACACGATATAGCGTTGTTCAATACGACCTAGAAGGAAATGAAATCAATACGTTTATTGATGTCAAGGAAGCAAGTGCTAAACTCGGTCTACCTGCAAGCAAAATCAGATTATTGTGCGTGCAGTTAAACCATAAGGCAGAAAAAAGTGGATTTCCTGTTCTTAAATACGGTAAGAAAATTCAAACCGTAACCAAAATAAACCCAGAACCATCAGAATCAAACAATGAACCCAACATCGATGTGGATGATATGTACAATGATTTACCAATCTAATTGTGTTTGTACACGTCACATATGACCCATTAATTGAAAAAGTGCTAAACCCAACCAGATTTGTAAAATCTGTGATAAAAGGAAATATTGAGAACGTAAAGCATACTAATTAGTGAATTGCAAAAGAAAAGTAGTGGTAACTAAACCAGTAAAAAAACTGTAGCGCAATGTAGCAGGTCTTGTTACTGAACGCAAATTTAAACCTATGCAAGTAGAATAATACTATATTATGGCGATGATTACGCTGGATTAAATGCTGGCAATCTTAAATTTTACTGTGGGGTATGAAGTGGAAGACCATTTAACCGAAGATTGGTGTTTTCAGGTGAAGAAAGATGGCAAGGAAATCTATCGGATTACGATAGCCTTGAAGCAGGAAGATTCTACCCAGAAAACGAGATAATAATTACAAACGAGTTGAAGTTCTACAATTATGAACTAAACTTTATCCCCCAAATGGAAACAGAAAGAATATCGTTCAAATACTAAATTCGTTAAAGAAATTCTAATACATGAACTAATCCATAGAGTAATCTCTGCTAATCCATAGAGTAATCTCTGCTAAACAATTAGAAAAAATATCGAATTTGAGCTAACCAATGAAATTATTGAAAATAAATTAAAGAAACAAAACGGTTTGTGCTATGTTTCTAAACAACCAATGATACTAAATGAATTGACATTGTTTATCTTTTGATACTAAATGAATTGACATTGTTTATCCTTTGATTGAATAACGATATTGGATATACTGCCAATAATACAATATTGGTAACCAAATTCGTTAATTTAACAAAAAATGTATTACCACTTCAGGATTATATTAAATATTTAAAGAAAGTATTAGAAAATTTTCTGAAAATTTTTTTGAAAATTTTTTTTAAGCCAACTATTAGATTTTCAGAAAATTTTTTTGGAAATTTTTTTTAAGCCAACTATCAGATTTTCAGGGAATTTTTTTGGAAATTTTTTAAGGGTATAGAGAAGTTAGTCGTGTAGCACCCCGCCCGTGTCTGACGGGGGTCTATGGGTGGGGGTAGGAGGGGGGGATACGGAGGGGGGATAGGGGTATAATAGTAATAGTATAATAGTAGGATAGTAATAGTATAATAGTAGGGGGGTAATTTTACCCCCCTTTTTTTTGATGTTTAACCTACAATTTCGTAGGTTATTTTTTTAAATTTAATTTTTTTTATGTTTTCGATTGATATTTCCCTATGATGGATTTCGTTACCCTCCTCAACCCCCTGATTTTTAGGGGTACTGTCAGGAAAGAAAGGTTTGAGTATTGCATAGGGTATGAAGTTTAGGGCAGAATCGAAGTGGAAAGACCTAAAAGTCTGTTGTGCCTTGTAGGTCATGTAATACGTGCCTTTTTCGATATGCTTTGATAGTGCAAGGCTTAGTCTCTGGCCTTTACCATTCCAAAGGGGTTTGCTTAAAAATTCACGTTCTTTGCCTTCACGTTCGAGTTGATTGTTTACGCTACTTTCGTAGCAATAGCCAACCATCCCGCCCACATTAGCAATTTTGGTAATAGTACCAAAACGTGCCTTGCCTTCCTTATTTAACTTAGGTTCAGTTACATACTGAATTGAAACGGGTTGTGCGCCATAGTTCCAATTCAATAACATTTTGATTAATTCTGCTTTTGTGATTTTTACTGTACTTTTCATTGTTTTGGTTTTTAAGTGAAACATCAAATTTGCTTGTCTTTATTTTTTTACTTATACGTAATGTTACAAAAAATGTTTTATTTTTACGAATTATTTTTAAATAAAAGCAATAAAAAGTTTTAGTATGTTAATTATTAGTTAGTTACGCCACAAATTTTTTTATATATAATAGTATATAGTAAGGCTTATTTAGAATGAATATAAATTAAGAAAAAAATATACAAAAACGAAACTTTTTTTGTAACCCCACGTAAAAGTAGAAAAATGTGGGCAAGTATTCACTTAAACCAATTAAACCAAAGCAATATGAAAGCAAATTATAACAAGTCTGAAATTCTTAAAAGAGCGTGGAAGCTTTTTAAGAGTGATAAAACAAATGAAAAGTTCAGCGAATGTTTAAGGCAGTCGTGGCATATTGCCAAAAATGGCACAAATAATAATACTTTCAATCAAATTTATAGCAATTTCAACAAGCTTATATATAGATATATATTAAGCAAGGTTAAACGCACTGAAATTGCGGAAGAATTGAGTCAGGAGGTGTTTGTAAGACTGCACAAACATTTTGACAATTACGATGTTTACAAGGCAAAAATTTCCACTTGGTTATATACCATTGCAAATAATATTGTAATTGACTATTATAGGACTGACCATTCAGACAGGTATCAGCAAGTAAGTAACTTTATGGATGCTGAAACAGGTAGGGAAACCTATCAGTTTGCTGCACCTGAAAGTTACGAAACTGAGAACGTTATGGAAACAAACGAAATAAATTTAAAAATCAAACATGCTTTTCAAAATCTTAAACCAAAATATCGTCGTATTGCAGAGCTATACTTTTTGGAAGATAAAAAGTATAGCGAAATTGCAATAATTTGCAATATACCCTTAGGAACTGTTAAGGGTATGATAAATAGGTGCAGGGAAATGTTGCAGAACGAACTAATTAATGTACGTAATAAAACCGTACATTGACCAAAATATAATGTTCAATGTTCAGGGGGGTGGGAGGGACAAAATAATATTGTAACCTTTTTATTTAAAAATCGTATAATCAATAAACCAAAACCAAAACAATATGAAATATACAGTTGCAACTACAGAGCCGATGGTACTTTCATCAAGTGCTTATTCCAAAATGAAAATGGGCTATAGGATTCAATATGTGCCACGGGCAATT
>Ga0116156_10001301_pt1 | contig 24662 bp, 17 predicted proteins | sample AD_UKC045_MetaG_FD_89891 | JGI IMG/M metagenome (GOLD analysis project Ga0116156, IMG submission 89891) | Active sludge microbial communities of municipal wastewater-treating anaerobic digesters from USA - AD_UKC045_MetaG | ecosystem: Engineered > Bioreactor > Anaerobic > Digestate | place: USA... | reverse complement strand
TACCGCGGCGCCTGCTGAAGTTTCGGGCAGGGCACCACGGTCCGAGCAGACAACCGGGACTCCGCAGGCCATCGCCTCCAGGACCGGAATCCCGAAGCTTTCGTCCAGGGAGGGGAAGAAGAAGATGTCCGCCAGCGAATACAAAGCAGGGAGGTCGGCGACGGGCACGTATCCGGGGAATATCACTTCATCTTCGAGGCCGAAACGCCTTATAATCATGTCCTCTGCGGGGCGACGTGCAGCCGGCGAATAAGCTCGTCAGCGTCAGTTATGACGAGAATCGCACCTACGACAGCCTGCAGCAGCCGCGTTGGGACCGGACGCGATTCTATCTGGACGGCGACCTGTCGCCCCTGCTGCCGCTGGTGCACCGCTTCCGCGTCGCCCGCTTCGACGCGCCGGCCACCACACGCGTCGCCGACCTGGGCTTCACACCGCCGGAAGGCCGCATCGCCGCCGACACGGGGGAATTGATGTGGGAAGCCGGCGAGAAACGCACCGGCCGGCTGACGATCGATACGCCGCGAGTCCAAGCCGCCGTCGGCTGGATCGGCGGCCAGACCGTGCGCACGGCGGACGCCGAGTTCCGTTTGAAGACCCCGTTTTGTGCGGTCAGCCTGGTCGCCCTCGATGACCAGCCGTTGGTTCGTTCGAAGCAAATCCTGCTCGTCGCCGCCGCCCGCTGCGCGAACACGGGCATGAAGTGGAACGTCGAACGGACCAGCATCAGCGACCAATGGGGCACCCCGCCGCTGCTGATCGAAGCCGTCGCTGGCCAGATCGCCCTGCAACGCGGCCCGCAGAGCGTGCCGCTGCAACTGGTGCCCCTCGACGGCTGTGGCCGTCCGCGTCCCACCCGCGCCGCCGCGGCTCCCTCGGATCGCGCCCCCGCCGTCTACGAACTGGTCGCTGCCGCGGGCACGGCCTGGTACGTCCTGTCTGCCCGGACAAACTCGGCACCTTAATCTTTCACCTGATCTTTCACCGAATCTCCCCAGCTCCCAGGCGGTAGGCAGTAGGAAGAGATGAGGTGAAAGATTAAGAACCGCTAACAAAACCGAAATCGGAGACCTTCGGTCGGCGGTTTCGGCGGGGTCAGAGACCCGCGCCGAACGGTTGAGATTAGGTGAAAGATTAGGTGAAAGATTAAGGCTTCAGGTTCCGTCGCAGCCGGTCAAGTTCACTCCCGCTGGCTTTTGACCACGTCGATCAGCGCCAGCATGTTCTCCAGCGGCACGTCGCCTTCGACCGAGTGGGCCGGCGCGAAGATGTAACTGCCCGACTGGCCGGCGGCCAGCAAGCGCCCGGCCGCCCGCCGCACGTCGTCCGTCGTGCCGAACGGCAGCACCTGCTGGGTGGACAAGCCGCCCAGGAACGTCAGCCGGCCGCGGTAACGTTCCAGCAGCGCAAACACGTCCATCACCTCCGGCTGGAACGGGTTGAAGCAGTTCACGCCGGCGGCGATCAGGTCGTCGAACAACTCGTCCACGTCGCCGCAGGAGTGGATCATCACGTACTTGCCGTGCGCGTGGCAGAAGCCGTACATCCGCCGCAGCACGGGCAGGATGAACTCGCGCCAGATCGCGGGCGACATCTGCAACCCCCGCTGCTGGCCCCAGTCGTCCCCGAAATACACGGCGTCGATGTCGTACCGCAGGGCCTCGGCGATGTGCGCCAGATTGTAGTCCGCGATGGCGTTGAACAACTCGCGGACAAATCCGGGATGGTCCAGGAAATCCATCATCAAGTTTTCCATGCCGCGCATCGTCCAGGCACGCTCGTACAGCGAGAAGCCGACCTGAAACACGCGCCAGCGGTCGCCGTACTTGGCCAGCTTGTCAGGGATGTCGGCAAAGAAACGCCCGTCGCGCGGGTCCGGGAACTCGTAATCGCGCAGCGACGGCTCCGGCAGCAGGCAGCCTTTGACGATCCCGATGTCCTTGTCCACGCTGCGGTCCCAGACGACGCCGAACACGTCGCGCACGCAATCGTCGCCCAGATCCTCGAAGAAGCCGATCTCCGCGCCCAGGCCGAGCAGATGGTTCTGCAGCACCGGCTCCAAATCGCTCGTGCCAAAATGCCGCTCCAGCTTCTCGCGGGCCTCCTTGGTGAACCCGAAATTCCACGGCACGTAAGGCGGCTGCTGGCCGTCGAGCACCGCCTTGATGATCTCGCGTTTGGTCATGGCTTGTCCTTCTCAAACGAACCGGCTACTCTGCGCATGATACGATCCGCCTTCGGGTCAAGACACTCAGGGAGTCAATCGTTGACAGCCTCCGCGGCAGCGGTGGTGAAGCGAATCGAATCACGGCTTCTCCAACAGCACGGCATCTAGGCCGAAATAGTACTTCGGGCCGGTCGCGGCGGGATTTGTCCCGGTGACTTCGACGCGGAGGATGAACTTCCCCTCTCGAGGCTCGTGGACGCCCAGTTCGATCGGCCCGGAGGGGATCGGTTTCGGGGCGTAGCCGTCGAAGGTCGCCTCGCCGGCTTTGCCATTGACCGCGAACCGGAGCACTCCGTAATCGGGGGCGCGGGTGGCGTACAGCACGAGCTTCCTGGCCCCCGGCTGCGGCGCGGGAATGGCCAGTTCCACGAAGTCGCCCACCTTCTTGGCCTGGACGAACAACTGGGCATCGCCGCTCCAGACGCTGCCGAACGAGCCCACGTCCTGGCCCTCTGCCGCGATGTCGGCGGCGCGAGCGACGATGTCCAGCGATTCGCACTCCAGGGCGCCGGCGATCCGCATGGGCGTCCGCTTGGCGTCCCGCAGCCGTTCGGCCAGCGGCGGCAGCTTGGGAAACGGCGCGTGCGGCTCAGTCTGGTACCAGTAGGCAACCGAGGCGATGTCGTCGGACGTTTTCTTGTACTTGCCGTCGGCGCCCCAGCCCAAAGCCTGGATCGTCACGCGCAGGTCCCGTTCGAAGTTGATCGGGTCCTGGATGTGCCAGCGGTACAGGCTCCAGAAGCTGGGCGGTTCCGCGCCGTCGGAGGCCGGCAGAACCGTCCCGGAATAGGCCGTCGTGAATGGTCGGGGGAAGCCGTAGCTGCCCAGGAAGTAATCCTCCGTGCCGGTGCCGCAGATGGTCGGGAAGCGATCGTCGCCGTCCATATAGAACTTGATCTCGCCTTCGCCGAACCAGCCTTTTTCCAGTTGAGTCCAGGCCAGGAACGTGCCGACGTAACGGCCGCGCCCGCGGACCGCGTCGAGGACCACGTACGGGTTCCGTTCGGCGGCCGACGCCCGGCGATACTGGGCGTGGAACGTGCCGGCCGCAGCGGGGACTTCGGTTTCCACATAGGTGATCTGATAGGCCACCAGCGGGACATCCTTGGCCGTCTCGTTGGACAGGGTGATCCGGGCTCGCGTGCGGAACGGCATCGGCCAGAAGCAGTTCAGGGCGTTGGCCGGATTGACGACGACCGGCAGCGAGTTGACCGGCCCGAACCTCCCGTGGCCCACGGCGAAGAAGTTCGGCGCCGGGGCCTCGATGGACGGCGACTCTTCTCCATCCCAATAGAACCGGAGGACCAGCCCGCGGTTCAAGCCCTCGACCAGCCAGATATGCTGAATGATCCCGGAGCCGGTCACGTCCATCAGCGTCGCGGTCTCGCCCGCGTTGATCCGGATGAAGGGCCGGACCTTCCAGCCTTGGCCCAGGTCATCCGCGGCGCGGGCGCTGGCCACCGGCTTGGGTTCGCCCGGGTTGGGGATGGCCATCCCGCCTTTCCCTCTTTCTCCGGTCGGGTTCTCCGCCGAGATCGACCGCGTGCGGCCACGGCCGAGCAGCGGCAGGCTACCCAGCCCCGGCTGGAGGCCGACGAAGGCGTCGCCGACGGTTTCCCCAACGACCGGGCCGGGCGGCGGCGCGTTCAGGCCCTCCGCCGCGCCGACGGGCGGGGGACAAGACAACAGAATCAGTGTTATGCAAAGGCAGATCGCGAAGCCGCATGTAGAGTGGCTTTTCATGAGGTTGTCCTTTCGCAGGCTGATGGAATGCCCTCCACGGTCGACATGGTCTCGTGGTTCGATGGGCGAGTGCATAGAAGGAGTGTACCAGAAGCAATCGAGCAGTTGATGCTCGGAGCGGTGTGCGGTTTGACAGGATCGGCAAGCCGGTCCGAACGGTCGCGCATTCCGCGCGAAAGTAGCCGAATTCGCCAGAATTCGGGCAGCATCAGCCGACGCGCGACCTGTGTCAACGCCCAGAATTCCGGCGAATTTCGGTGACACCGGATCCGCCAGCGCCAAACCCAACAGAATACTGAGAAAGCCAGCGGGACCCAGGACCTGACTTGTTGCCTGTACCACCACGCCGGAGGAGGGAAAGTCGGAGGACAACACGGATTGACGAATTCCAACTTGCTCCTCTCGCCGTCCGGCATCCGAATCGAGTAGAATAGCGATCTGGGGTGATTGGCTCCCTCGCCGACGCCGACCGTTGACGCCGGGGCAGACTCGCCGGCATGCGCGAGGTAGTTCATGGCGTGGATCATCTGGAACGACGAACCAGGGGAGAATGTCGACCACATTGCCGAGCACGGGTTGCTGCCCGAAGATGTCGAATACGTACTAGCGAATTACGCGGCCGAGGCAGAAAGCCGCTCGTCGGATCGGCCCTGCGTGTTTGGCTACACCGAGGACGGCCGCTACGTGATCGTCATCTACGACCAGATCGACGACGACACGATCTATCCCGTGACGGCCTTTGAAGTCCCCGAACCTTGACAGGGAAATCGCCAATGTCGGACAAGTTTTCCCGCACAAGTCGCCGACTTACCGCTCGGCAGAAACAGGAATACGACGAAATCCGTAGTCAAGCGAAAATGGATTTTCCGCCGTTGGAGCTTCCCCGCGGTCCTTCGGAGAAGGGACGCATTGCCCTGGCCATCCGCAAGGCGCGCAAGGCACAAGGTCTTACCTTCAAAGAACTCGCACAGCGATCCGGCCTGGGCGATGCCGACACGGTTCGCGACATCGAATACGGCGCGGATGCCAAGCTGTCGGACGTCACCGCGCTCGCACACGCCTTGGGCTTGCGGCTGGAATTGCTCGCGGAAGTCACGTAGCTCCGCGGGCTGAAAAGGACCCACGTCGCGAATTCCGTCCCTGCGGGCTGCCGTTGTGAGGTCCCGGCGGCCAGGAAACAGCGTGAGGCCCCGTGAACTACTAGAGGAGTTGTCCATGATCCGCATTCGTGCTTTGCTGGTTCTGGCCGTGTTGGCCGGGCTGTTGCCTTCGGTCCGCGGCCAGGAGTTCCGCCGCCTGCCGGCCCGCGAGTACCGCGACAAGATGAAGGCTGGCTGGATCGGGCAGATCATCGGCGTGTCCTGGGGCGCACCCACCGAGGGACGCTACCGGCAGATCATGCCGGAGGACAAGATGCCGCCGTTCCGCGACACGCTCGTCAACGATGCCTTCGGCCAGGATGACTTGTACGTGGAGATGACGTTCCTCCGCTCGCTGGAGCAGTACGGGCTGGACGTGTCGCAGCGGCAAGCGGGGATCGACTTTGCCAACAGCGGCTATTTGCTGTGGGTAGCCAACAACGCAGGACGCAAGAATCTCCGCAACGGCATCGCCCCGCCCGACTCGAGCCATCCGAAGTTCCACAACTGCGCCGGAGCGATCGACTACCAGATCGAGGCCGACTACGCGGGCCTGATCGCGCCGGGCATGCCGAACACCGTGATCGCACTGGGCGAGAAGTTCGGCCGGCTGATGAACTACGGCGATGGCCTGTACGCCGGCCAGTTCATGGGCGCGATGTACGCCGAGGCGTTCTTCACGACCGACGTGGAGAAGTTCATCGCCGCCGGCCTGGCCGCGATTCCCGCCGAGTGCCGATACTCCGAGATGGTCCGCGATATGCTCCGCTGGCGGCGCGAGAACGCGAACGATTGGGAAGCCACCTGGGCGCTGGTCGACAAGAAGTACCGCAGCAAGGAATACTACGTCAGCGCGCTGGACGTAAAACTCGAAGGCGCGTTCGTGCTGATGGGTCTGCTGTACGGCAACAGCGACCCGGACCGCACGATCATCATCTCCTGCCGCTGCGGCTCGGATTCGGACTGCAACCCGTCCAGTTCCGGCGGAGTGTTGTTCACCGCACTCGGGCTGGAGAAGCTCTCCGACCGCTACTACCGCCAGTTGGACGAGAACCGCGTGTTCAGCCACACGGCCTACAACTTCCCGGCGTTGCTGGCGGCATGCGAAAAGCTGGCCCGGCAGGCCCTGGTCCAGGAAGGGGGCCGGGTGGAGAAGGACGCCGGTGGCGAAGAGGTGTTCGTCATCCCGGTCAAGAAGCCGGTGCCCAGCAAGTTCGAGGACCTGCTCAAGCCGGGGCCGATCACCGACAGCCGCTTTACCGAGGCCGAGCGGGCGCAGATCACCGCCCCCAGTTCGGACAAGCTGCTGAAGGACGCGGTCGAGAAGTTCGCGCCCGGTTGGCAGATCGCCAACTGCGGCCCGGACATGGAACCCGGCCTGCGAGCCGAGGAACAGGGAAAGAAGAACGTACTGGTCACCCATCCGCTGGATGCGCAGACTGGATGTGTGCTGAGCAAGAGCGTGGCGATTCCCGCCGGCAAGACCACGAAGCTCTGCCTTGCCGTAGGACATTACCCGCAGGGCGATTGGGACTTGATCGTCCGCGCCGACGGCAAGCAACTGCTGCGGCAGCCGATCGACAAGACCACGGCGCCCGGCGGCTGGACCGAAGTGGTGGTCGACCTCAGCCCCCTGGCCGGCCAGACGGTCAAGCTCGACCTTGTGAACCAACCCACAGGTTGGGCCTGGGAAGCGGGCTACTGGGCCAGCATCCGGATCGCGATTGAGTAGGCCGGAACAAGTCTTCGCCGTTCCGGCAAGAACCCGTAGCCAGTGGAGGACCGAACCCATGCAACTGCAAACCCTGCCCTGTATTCTCACCGTCTTTCTCGCCTGGACACCGCTCATGGCCGAGCCCGCAGCACGGGCTGCCGACCAAGTCGTTACCTACCCCGCGCCGGCGGGCGAGCCGTTGTCGGGCGACTATGAAGTCACGGCCAACGGACAGAAGATCGACGTCTACACGGCCCGCGTGCTGGACCCGCCGTTCGCCGGCAAGCAGTGGGATTTCGGCGGGCCGTATTCGTTTGCGAATTTCGACATGGCCGGACGCGTGACGGTGCGGATCAAATCGCCGCGATCGTTGCGCAACACAGTCGTTCGCCCGCAGGCGGCGGTGGCGGACATGACGGTCGAGGATGACCACACGCTGGTCCTGACCCTCGACGGCCCGCACAAGTTCAGCGTCGAACCGGACGGCCGGAAGGGTCCGCTGCTGCTGTTCGCCAATCCGCTGGAAGACAATCCGCCGCAGCCGAACGCGCCGAACGTGATCTACTTCGGTCCCGGAATTCATCGAGCCGACAAGATCACCGTCGGCAGCAACCAGACGCTGTACCTGGCCGGCGGCGCGGTGGTCAAGGGCGGCGTGTGGGCCCAGGGCGACCACATCCGCATCGCCGGCCGCGGCATCCTGGACGGTTCCGATTGGGAGTGGCGCAAAGGGCCTACGCCGAACGTGATTGCGATCCAGGGGAACCACATCGAGGTCAGCGGCATCACGATCCGGGGCGCGTCGCATTGGACGGTCGTCCCGCGCAACAGCCGCCACGTCACGGTTCGCGGCATCAAGCTCTGCGGGTCGCGCGTGCAGAACGACGACGGCGTCAATCCGTGCAATTCGCAGGACGTGCTGATCACCGACTGCTTTATCCGCAGCGACGACGATTGCGTGGCGCTCAAGGGCCTGGACTTCTCGGCCGCCGACAGCAACGTCGAGCGGATCACGGTCGAGAATTCGGTCCTGTGGTGCGATCGCGCCCGGATCTTCCTGCTGGGCCACGAAAGCCGCGCCGCCTACATGCGGCAGGTCACGCTCCGCAACCTGGACATCATCCATTTCACCATGACGCCGTTCCTGTTCGAACCCGGCGAGGACATGCGTCTGGAGGACGTCACCGTCGAGGACGTGCGCCTGCACGGGGAAGGCCAGCGCGAGTTCATCCGTCTCAGACCCGTGGTGAACCAATACATGCGGAAGAAAGTGCCCGGTTTCGTCCGCAACGTGCGGTTCCGAAACGTCACCGTGGAGGGCGCGCCCGGCGAGTACCTGGTGCAACTGGAAGGCGCCGACGCCGAACACAACGTCCGTGGCGTGACCTTCGACCACGTCACCATCAACGGCCAGCCGCTGGCCGCAGATCAAGGCCGCCTGCGGATCGGGGAGCATGTGGAGGAAGTCCAGTTCGTTGGGGACCGTTAAAGGAGCACGACCGTTCATGACCGACCCAAGTATCTACCTGGACACGAACATCTTTTCGGCTTTTTGGTACGAAGGCCACGATATCGCATCCATCGTGAGGCGGATGCACACCCGTGAGTGGTGGGAATTTGAGCGGAAACATTTTCGGATCTGGGTATCTGTCACCACGGTGAGGGAACTGGAGGCCGGTCAGTTTGCGAGGCAGGCCGATTGCGTCAAGATGGCTCGACGAATTCCCCGTTTGGCAGTGTCGAAGGCGACATACGCGGTTTCGCGGAGACTGCTGGAGACAGGAATCTTGCCGGCCAGCAAGCCGGGCGACGCGATGCAGATGGCGATCGCCTCCGCTCACGAAGTCGACTACCTCCTGACGTGGAACTATTCCCATTTGTGTAATCCGCTGGCACAGGGTAGACTGGAGGAAGTCTGCGGGAATCTGGGGCTGCGCGCACCCTTGATCGTTTCGCCCGAGTCGATTCCGCAACAACGCTGGGGACAGACCATTCGGAGGCCTGATGGTTCATGAACGACCCAATTGTGGATGAAGTCCGTCGAGTCCGCGAGGAGTTGATCGAGCGTCACGGCGGTCTCGAAAGCTATCTGCGTTCCTGCGAACAGCAGGACCGTCGGCTTGCTCGCCAAGGTGCGAAAGCATTTCGGCCCAAGCCCAACCGGCGCCCGACCGCAAGTGCACGCAAGCTGACCACGGGACACGACTAGCCGCCAGACTGCCGGAGTCGCCGGCGCACACGCGTGAGGTCGTCTCGGTCACTCCGCTCTTCCGGGCCGGCAGGCCGGCCTGGAAAGGCCGCCCTATGTACGACACGCCTTGATTCGCCGGGCCCCTGACTGTGGCAAGCACTTGCTTTCCGAGGAAGTCGCTCATCTGTGCGGCGCTTACCTGCGGAACGAATGCGGCAAACGCGCCCTGCCCGACGCCGCGGAAACGCCCGACGCCGAGGCCCTCGCCGCCATCACGGCTGCGAACGCCGAAGCCGGCCGCTGGATGCCCGCCGCGGCGGGGAGTGGTTGAGACCCTATAATCATCGTTCGCAGTCGAGAAAATCCTTTTTCCGGAGTAACGTCCCATGAAGCACATCCTGATCTTCGGCGTCCTGATCGCGTTAACGACTTCTCCGCTCTGCCGGTCGTCAGCGGCCGCCCCGGCCGAACGCGATCCACCGCGTCGCGGGCCGGGCGGCTTCGGCCGACCGATCAACCTGGGACCGGACGACAAGCAGGCGTTTCCCGATCCTCCTGCTGGATTTAACGCTCCGCGAGAAGGAGCCCCGCGCGGCCGATTGGAGATGATCGCCTACGAATCGAAGTCCGTCGGCGCCACCCGCAAGATGCAGGTCTACACGCCGCCCGGCTATTCCCAGGACAAGAAGTACCCGGTGCTGTATCTGCTGCACGGGATCGGCGGCGACGAGACGGAGTGGCAGCGTTTTGCCACGCCCAATGTCCTCCTGGACAACCTGCTGGCCGACGGCAAGGCCACGCCGATGATCGTCGTGATGCCCAACGGCCGGGCCCAGAAGAACGACCGGGCGGAAGGCGACGTCTTCCGCTCGGCCCCCGCGTTCGCGGCCTTTGAGGAGGACCTGCTGAAGGACGTGATCCCGGCGATCGAGTCGCGGTACTCCGTGCAAGCGGACCGAGAACACCGGGCGCTGGCCGGCCTCTCGATGGGCGGCGGCCAGTCGCTGAACTTCGGACTGGGGCACCTCGACACGTTCGCCTGGATCGGCGGCTTCTCGTCGGCGCCCAACACCAAGAGACCGGCGGAATTGATGCCCGACCCGGCCGTCGCCAAGCAGCAGTTGAAGCTGCTGTGGCTCTCCTGCGGCAACAAGGACGGATTGATCGGCATCAGTCAGGGCATGCACGCGTATCTCAAGGAACACGGCGTGCCACACGTCTGGAACGTGGACTCCAACGGCCACGACCCCACGCACTGGCGCAACAATTTGTATCATTTCGTGCAACAGATTTTCCGCTGATCCGGCGGCGAAGTGCGAGGGTTGAGTGGGATCAGCCCGGATTCGTCATGCGTGGGAAGCGTTAGGAGCAGGGAGACGGCGATGACAAGAACATGGACTCCGGCAGTGCTCTTCCTTCTGTTCGCAGCCACCGTGCCGGCGGCGTGGGCGCAGGAAGCGGCCGTCGCGGTTCAGGCGTCCCAGGGCCCGACCATCAAGGACGCCTACCAGGATCACTTTTTCATCGGCATGGCGGGCGATCTGCCCGGCAACTACTCCGCTCAGGAACTGGGCCTCGTCCAAGAGAACTTCAACTTCGTGACGCCGGAAAACTGCATGAAGCCGGGCCCGATTCACCCCAGCGAGGACTCGTGGAGATTCGAGCGGCCCGACGCCCTGGTGCAATGGTGCCTGGACAACCACCTCGCCATCCACGGCCACACGCTCGTCTGGCATGCCCAGACCAACGACTGGTTCTTTCGTGACGGCGACAAGGCGGCAGTCACGCGGCGCATGAAGGACCACATCCGCACGCTGGTCGGCCGTTACAAGGGGAAGGTGCGGAGTTGGGATGTCGTCAATGAAGCGATCAGCGACGGCGGCAATTCCCAGACGGCCGGGACGGAGAACCTCCGCAATTCTCCGTGGTTGCGGGCCTTGGGGCCGGAATACTTGACGCTGGCGTTTCAGTTTGCCCACGAAGCCGATCCGGACGCCACGCTGTACTACAACGACTACGGCATCGAGGCCGGTCCCAAGCACGCCAGTTCGCTGGTGTTGCTCAAACGGTTGATCGCGGACGGCGCCCCGGTCCACGGGGTCGGCATCCAGGGCCACTGGAGCACGGCCGGGATTCCCTACGACGCGCTCGACAAGGCGATCGCCGACTACGCCTCGCTGGGGCTGAAGGTGAGCATCACCGAGTTGGACGTGACGATCCGCGGCTCGTCGGGAGGCCAGTTCGGCCCCGGCTTCGGCTTTGGTGCTCGCAGGTTTCGCGCCAGCGCGCCGCCTTCGCCGCAAGATCTCCAGGCCCAAGCGGACGCTTATGCCAGGTTGTTCGCGATCCTCATCAAACACAAGGACGCCGTGGAACGCGTGACGTTCTGGGGCCTGAGCGACCGCCGCACCTGGCGTTTCGGACAGCACCCGCTGATCTTCGACGGCAACAACCAGCGAAAGCCGGCCTACGCGGCCATCCTCGATGCGGTACGGGCCCCGGACGATGCCGGCCACACGGCCCGGAACCCGATCATCTGGGCGGACGTCCCCGACCTCGCGGCCATTCGCGTGGGCGACACTTACTACCTGAGCAGCACCACCATGCACCTGAGCCCCGGGCTTCCGATCATGAAGTCCACGGACTTGGTGAACTGGCAACTGGTCGGCTACGCCTACAACACCCTCGGCGACAACGACGCGTTGACGTTGCGGAACGGGAAGAACGCTTACGGCGCGGGCTCGTGGGCGAGCAGCCTGCGCTATCACGACGGCACGTTCTACGCGACGACGTTCTCCAACACGACCGGCAAGACGCACGTCTACCGGACCAAGGACATCGAGAAGGGCCCGTGGACCGAGAACTCGTTCCGCCCGGCGCTGCACGACCATACCTTGTTCTTCGACGATGACGGGCGCGTGTACATGATCTACGGCGGAGGCAACCTGCGGCTGGTCGAACTGACGGCGGACGTCGCCGGCCTCAAACCCGGTGGCGTGGATCAAGTCGTCATCACGAACGCCAGCCGGGTGGCCGGCCCCAACATCGGCCTGCCGGCGGAAGGTTCCCAGTTGTGGAAGATCGACGGCAAGTACTACCTGTTCAACATCACCTGGCCCAGGGGCGGCATGCGCACTGTGCTCGTTCACCGGGCGGACCACATCACCGGCCCGTATGAAGGCCACGTCGCCTTGCAGGACAAGGGCGTGGCGCAGGGCGGCCTGATCGATACGCCCCAGGGCGATTGGTATGCCTACCTGTTTCGCGATTACGGCGCGGTGGGCCGCGTTCCCTACCTGGTGCCTGTCCGGTGGGAAGATGGCTGGCCGGTGCTGGGCGTGGACGGCAAGGTACCGGATACGCTGAGTCTTCCGGCCAGCAAAGGTCCTGTCTCCGGCATCATCGCTTCGGATGAATTCGATCGCCGCCCCGGCGACCCGGCGCTTCCGCCGGTCTGGCAATGGAACCACAACCCGGACAACAACGGCTGGTCGCTAACGCAGCGTCCCGGCTTTCTACGGCTGACGGGCGGCCGGGTGGATGGCGATTTCCTGTCGGCTCAAAACACGCTGACTCAAAGGACATTCGGCCCGGAATGCTGCGGCACCGTCTGCCTCGACGTGAGCCACATGCAGGCCGGAGACGTCGCCGGTCTGGGGGCGCTCCAGCAGCGATACGGCCTGGTCGCAGTCAAGCGGGAAGGGGATGCCAAGTCGATCGTCATGGTGAGCGCCGAATCAGGTTCCCCGGTGGAGATGGATCGCGTGGCGCTGACTCAGGACGTCGTCTACCTGAAGCTGGAATGCGACTTCCGCGACCGGGCCGACACCGCCCGTTTCTTCCACAGCCTCGATGGCCGGCAATGGACCGCGATCGGCAAGCCGCTGCGGATGAAGTACACCTTGCCGCACTTCATGGGCTACCGTTTCGCGCTGTTCCACTATGCGACGAAGACCACGGGCGGCTGCGCGGATTTCGACTACTTCCGCGTCAGCGACAAGACCTCCGCCGCCATCACCACTGCAAACGCCGAAGCCGGCCGCGGGATGCGCGCCGCGGCGGGGAGGGATTGAGATCCTATGAAACACGCGTGCTTCCTTGCTGCCTGTCTCGTCGCGCTGCCCGGCCTCGGGACCGCCGCCGAGTTGGTGCTGACCGAAAACGGTTCGGCCTTGGCGCCGATCGTCCTGTTTCCCGACGCCCCGCCGCGGACGCGGGATGCGGCGGTGACGCTGGCCGACTACATTGAAAAGGTCAGCGGCGCGCGGCCCGAGTTGATCGAGGGCGAGCCGCAGCCGCTGCCGCCGTGCGCGATCTGGGTGGGCGTCCAGCCGGCGGTCGGGAAGTTGTTCCCCAAGATCGACTTCGACTTCCAGCACGCCGAGGAAACGCTGATCGTGGCCAATGAAAGCCACCTGGTCATCGCGGGCCGGGACCGCTGGGATCCGGCGCATACGGAGGCCAAGGGCCGGCTGGCGATGAAGACCGGCATGCAGCAGGAGTACGGCACGGCCAACGCGGTCTACACGTTCCTCCGCGAACATCTTGGCGTGCGCTGGCTCTGGCCGGCCGAGGAAGACATCCTCACGCGGCAGCGGATCGCGCTGGCGCTCTTCGAGCAGCGCTATCATCCGCAGATCCGGGCCCGCAGCGGCATGTTCACGAAATTGTCGCTGGGCGACAACAAGGAAGGCCCCGACGAACTGTGGGCCCGCTTCCAGCGCGTGCAGCTGGATTCGCTGGAACTGCTCGGTGGTCATGGCTTCGGTCACTGGTGGGAGAAGTACGGCCGGGAGCACCCCGAATACTTCGCCGCCGCGCCCGACGGCAGCCGCCGTCCCATTGCGTCTAACCCGAGCAACACCAAGCTGTGCGCGTCGAACCCCGCCGTCTGGCGCCAGTGGCTGGCGGAGGTCGAGGAGCAACTCCGCGAAAACCCCGTGCGGCGCGTGTTCAACGTCTCGCCGAACGACGGTTACACGACCGGCCACTGCGTCTGCCCGAACTGCCTCGCCTGGGATCATCCGGACGGCGAGAAGGTCACGTGGGGGTTCGGCGGCGGCGTGAAATACGAGGGCGTCTCGCAGTCCGACCGCGATGTGCGTTTCGCCAACACGCTCGCGCGGATGCTGAAGGAGCGTTTCCCGGACAAGGAACTCTACGTACAGCTCCATGCCTACGGACTCGCCCGCAACCCGCCCCTCGGCGTCGCGCCGGACGACAACGTCATCATCTCCAGCGTGGCGAACTTCCACATGCGCTCGCCGGAGGCGCGCCAGCTGCCGATGCAGCAGCACGCCGGCTGGGCGAAAACGGCGAAGCATCTCATGTGGCGGCCCAATCTCGGCAGCCAGGCCGGCTTGAGCTGGGGCCTGCCCGACGTGGCGATGACCCAGGCCGGCGAGGACTTCCGGTTTGTCGCCGACCATCATTGCGCGGGCCTGTTCTTCGACTTGTTCTGGTTCCACTGGGCGACGCAAGGCCCGCACTACTACGTGCTGGCGCACCTGGCGTGGAACCCGTACGCCGACGTCCAGGCCGTGATGGACGACTACTACCAGCGCGCCTTCGGCCCCGCCGCCGCCGAGTTGAAGGCTTACTGGACGCTGCTGGAGCAGACGCGGATGGAGTTCGTGCGCGACAACCCCAGCCGCCACCGGGCCTTCGACATCCCGCAGAAATACACGCCGGAGTTGTTCGCCAGGTTGCAGTCGCACCTGGACGCGGCGGATGCAAAGATCGCCGGTGCCGACGAGAAGTATCGCCGCCGATTGCACTTCGTGCGCTGTGGCCTGGATTACACGAAGCTGGTGGTGGACACGCGTGCCTGGATGCAGAAGCTGGAAGCCAGCAAGGGCCAGGACACCGAGGCCCGAGCGCGCGTGCTGACCAACTGGCAGACCGCGGCGAAGATGAAGGCCGATTACCCACTGTTTGCGATCAACTGGCAGGCCGTCTTCCGCGAGCCTCGTCCGGACGGCGAGGCCAAGCGGATCATGGGCCTGCACCCGGACACGCCCCTGAGCGGCCGTACGCTGCGCGAACTCCGCAACACGGGCCTGGAGTAACCCCGCTCTTGCCGAGGGAGAGAAGCACGCGTCCTGCTTGGAAGCGTCTGACCGTTCGCCGAACCGCCTCCCGATCCGGCCGAGTTCCCGCTATAATATGCGCAGTGACCCCATCGCCCGGCTAGCTTATCGCGTCAAGACGCACAAGATGTCCAGGACGCCGGACGGCAGCACGCGCGTCGAGTGGGACGGGTCGTGGGAATGGAAGCACCTGCTGCAACGTTCCCCTGGCCGCGTCCCTTGACGGTTCGCGGCTCAGAACTCGTAGTGCAGCCCCAGGTTCAGGCCTTGCGCCCAGAAGTCGCTGCTGCGAAAAGCAAAGCCAGGGCGCACTGCGGCGGGATTGACCTCGGGCGGGACCTGCGACGGATCCACCGTCAGGTCGATCCCGTCCGTGACGCGGCACACCTGGGGCCAGTAGATGAACGTATAGCCGCAGGTGACATACAGCTGATGCGTCACCGCGTACTCGACACGGATGCCCAATTCGCCGACGGCCGTCAATTCAGATTGCGTATAGCGCCCGATGTTCGAGCCTTGCGCGAGCACCCCGCCAGCGTGGGTGTATGTGGTCGGCTCGCCGTCGACTTCGTAGGTGACGGCGGTCGAGCCGTCAATCGTCGCCGTGGTCCGCGTGTCACCGAAAGCCGCTTTTCCCAGAACCTGCAGTGCCCAGCGGTGTCCCCACCAACGACCGATCAAACCGACTTCTCCGCCATGGAATTCGTTTTCCGATTCCAGGTTGTCGAACCGGCGAAGTTCGATCTCCGTGATCGAGCCCGTGCGGCCGTCGACCTGCAGCCCGTCGTACAGCCGTTGGTAGCGATAGCCCGCCACGCCATCCAGCCGATGCCCCTGCCGGGCATGAATCCGACGTCGCAACAACGCTTCCGCCCCCAAGAAATCAACATCGGAGCGGACCACCGCTGTTCCCAGTTCCAGGTCCGGGTGGGAGACCAACACGCGGCCCGGCAATCCCGTCTGGGCGTCGACGATCGGCCTGGCAAGGACCGGGAAATCATGCCCCGAGGCGAGGTACTCGGTATCGCCCACATCCACTTCAAAAAAACTGGCCTCCACGCCGCAGCGATGTTCCGGGGTAAGCCAGTATCCGCCCGTCAAACGGCCTCCAGAGCGCAGGTCGCCGTGAAGGTCAGCATCGCCGAACAAGATCACCGTATCCGGTCTGCCCAACACGCCCGCCTGGTCGGGAGGCGTCGTCGCCGAACCGGTCGTCAGCAGCGGCGGCAGATGGGTCTTGGAGCTGGCCCAGGCGAGATACTCCGCCTCGACCCACAGCCGGGCCAGGAACAGCGAACGGTACATGCGGGTATCGACTCCGCATTCGCAGCACCACGGACCGTCGAAGTAGCTGCACGCATACCCGGAGTCAAGATAGGTCGGACTGCCACACCCGACACACGCGGAGGGAGACAGATTCGAGTCCGGTTCCACCTCGACCGGGGAGGACTCACCAAGTGCCTCCTCGGCAGCCTCCTGCCCGTCCTGAGCCGCCGACGGTCCGGCCCACAGCCAGACGACGATGACCCAACAGACGAAACGACGCACGAACCAGGAGTGAAGAAACGCTTTCAAAGCTTGCATTGCTGTCTGCTCCGCTGTGACAGGGCGACCGCGTCCAGGGCGCTACCTTTACTATCGGAGAAACAGTCTCTGCGGCCGTAATAAATCCCCCAGTTGTTACGCAACGCGGAATCGCTACAGTTTCTCGATCGCTCGCAGCAGGGCCGCTTCCGCAGTCCTGCGGGCAGCAGCATCCGCTTTAGATCTTGGATGTTCCTTCCGTTCTGAAAAGATCCTGAAAGCGCCTCATCTGTTCCCCGGCGTTGTTGCTGGCCACGACGCAGGAGATGGCGCACAGGCCGTCCGCGCCCGCGGCAATGACTTGGCGGGCGTTGGAGTGATTGATGCCACCTATGGCGATCAGCGGCAGGCTGACCTCTTTTCGGATCTGCTCAATCAAGCCTACTCCCGCCGGCTTTCCGGCGTCGGGCTTGGTGGCGGTGGAGAAGATGGGCGCGACGCCCAGGTAGTCGGCTCCCAGGCTCTGGCCCTGGAGAGCCTCGGCCACGTTGTGGACGGTCAGGCCAATGATCTTCTCAGGGCCGAGGAGCTTTCTGGCAACGGCCAAGGGCATATCCGACTGGCCCAGGTGGACTCCGTCGGCGTCCACCGCCAGGGCGATGTCCAGCCGGTCGTTGATGAGGTAGGCGGCGCCGGCCTGTCTGCACATCTGCCCCAGTTGCAGGGCCTCGTCGTACATCTGCCTGGTATCGGCGTCTTTGTTTCTGTACTGCACGACTCTAACTCCGCAGGAAAGGGCGGAGCGGACGTCGCTGATGTTCCCGGCGCGGCTCAGGCGGGCATCGGTAATGAAGTAGTATCCGCGAATTCTTTTCACAGGATTCTTTCAGTTCGGCCTTTGGTTTTTTATTCAACCTCTTAGCATTTCTATCTTCTGCATTCGCTGTGCGGTCTCTTCGTCCAGGTTGAAGACGGCATCGAAGAGCCGCTCTTTGAAGCTCCCCGGACCGGCAGCCTCCAGGGCAGCCAGTTCGGCGGCGATTTCATAGCAGGCCAGGCCGGCAGCGGAGGCGCACGCATAGTCCTTCTCCACCGCGGCGAAGGTCCCAATCACCGAGGCGGCCATGCAGCCCGTCCCGACGATGCAGGCCATCATGGGATGGCCGTTCTTGACGAGATAAGTCCGGCCGCCATCGGTCACAATGTCCTCCGGCCCGGTGACGACCACCGTGCAATCTCTTACCTCCGCCAGACTCTCTGCCACAGCGATAAGGCTCCTGCCAACGGCATCAACCGCCGAAGCGTCGACGCCTTTCGTGGAGACGCGCTCTCCGGCGATGCGAGCGATCTCCGAGCCGTTTCCTTTGACAATATCCACCCGGACCGTATCCAGGATCTCAATGCACTTTCGGTCGCGGAAGGCGGTGGCGCCCGCCCCGCAGACGTCCAGCACCACCGGGATACCCTTGCGATTGGCGCTCGCTGCCGCCAGGATCATGGAGGCCACGAAGTCGGATGTCAGTGTGCCGATATTCAGGACCAGGGCGGATGAGATGCCGGCCATCTCCGCCGCCTCCTCAGACGCATGGGCCATCACCGGTGAGGCTCCTAAGACCTTGACGATGTTTGCGCAATCGTAAACGGTGACCCAGTTGGTCAGATGATGCACCAGCGGCCGCTCCGATCTCACCCTCTTCAGGCATTCCGACGCAATGCGCTTCACAGATGACCTCCAAACAGCGATAAAGCTTATTGATGATCGCTGAAACAGGCAATTCTCTCCAGGGCAGAACTGATTTTCATCAGAATTGCTTTGCACCTCGAAGCTGCAGGCTTCTGCAGCATGCGGCCGCGGGTTGTGCTGGCATGCAGCCCGGAGGTGGTGTGCAAGAATTGCGCACCGGGATTCAGGTCTCCCGGCAGCGGATTACGGGTTGACAAATTGCCCGGACGAGGCGAATGTACGGAGTTGAAACGAAACTCTGTTCTGGCACGAGCGGAAGGAAGAACGCATGAAATTGCGCATGATGGTCTGGTTGGCGGCGGCGGTTTGCACGGCGTCGAGTTGGCTGGGGGCCGCGGAGAAGGCCGAGGACGTGTTTCGCGCCGGCGAAGCTCGACTGGCGTCCGGCGATCTGCAGGGGGCTCTGCAGCAATTTGCCAAAGCGGTTCGCGCCGACCAGACGAATCAGGACTACCGCCAGCACTACGCGATGGTGCGGCAGGTGCTGATGATGCGCGACAGCTTGCCGAAAGAAAAGGACGCGGCGCAGTGGGAGTACATGGCTCGCGCGCTGCACACGTTCTACATCGGCAACGGGTTGTACGCGGATGCGCTGGCGATCGACCAGCAGATGCACGCCAAGCTGAACACGGCATCGTCGGCGCTGTTGCTGGCGGAGACCCAGCTGGCGATGAACAAGCCGGCGGAGGCGGCCGCGGTGCTGGGCGGCTTGCCCGCCGAGAGGCATGACTCGACCACTCGGGCGATTCACGGCCTGGCCTTGGCGCGCCAGGGGAAGATGGCCGAGGCGAAGCGCGTTGCGCAGTCGGTGCAACTGGCCAGCGACGCGGGGCCGGGGGCGATCTACGCCGTCGCGCGCTGCAACGCGGCCGTCGGTAACCTGGACCAGGCCTGCCGGATGCTGGTTCGCTGTTTCGAGTCGTCGCCGCCGAGTCGCCTGGAGGGCTTCAAGCAGCACGCCAAGACAAGCCCCGAATTCGCCGCGCTGACATCTCACGCCGGATTCGCTGCGGCGCTGCAGACCGGGTCCAAGGTCGCCGAGTCGCAATGCAGCGGCGGCAGCAGTTGTGCCACTTGCCCGATGCGCGGCAAGTGCGCGTCCGGAGCGCAGTGACGCAGGACGTTGAAGTGCGGCGTCTGCTTTGAAGTGCGGCGCCTTGTCGCCGCTGTGGCCCTGTCCTGGAACCCCGACCGCCGCGTACTGGACGCTCCCGCACAAAGCGGCGACAAGGCGCCGCATTCCAAAACGTCAGCACGACACGCGGCCCCGAGACCACCGCCACTGCAGGAGCAGATCCCATGACAAGGACGCGGCGACTGGTTCAATTCGGTTTCTTGCTGCTGGTGCTGGCTGGCGTCTTCGTGGCCGGCGGCAACTGCGAGCGCTGGTGCCCGTTCGGCGGCGTCGAGGCGTTGTACACGTACGTGCAGGAAGGCAACATGGTCTGTTCGCTGGGCACGTCGAACTTCTTCATCCTGGGCGGCGTGCTGGCGATGACCTTGTTGATGCGCCGCGCCTTTTGCGGTTACGCTTGCCCGATCGGGACGATTTCCGAGTGGCTGCGCGTGGCGGCCCGCCGCCTGCGACTGCCCGAGATCCGCGTCCCGCTGTGGCTGGACCGTGGCCTGGCGCTGCTCAAGTACGGTTTGCTGGCGGTCATCCTGTGGTTCACCTGGCAGGCTGGCGAGTTGATCTTCCGCGGCTTCGATCCCTGCTATGCGTTGATCAGCCGGCACGGCGCGGATATCACGGTCTGGACCTATGTCGTGGCCGGCGCCGTTGCGGCCGGATCGTTGTTCATCATGTTGCCGTTCTGCCGCTGGTTCTGTCCGCTGGCGGCCGTACTGAACCCGTTCTCGCGTTTTGCCCTGGCGCGCGTGCGTCGCGACAGCGAATCCTGCCGCGACTGCGGCGTTTGCAGCAAGCATTGTCCCGTGTTGATTCCCGTGGATCAGGTCCAACAAGTCACCCACGCCCGCTGCATCGCGTGCCTGCAGTGCGTGGAGAGTTGCCCCCATCGTCAGACTCGGCCCTTGACCTGGGGCCCGCCACAGGGATGGCGGGCGAGCTGGCCGCAAATCGCGATCGTGCTGACCGTGCTGCTGTGTACGTCCGCCGCCGCGACCGCGTCGTACTGGTTCCCCTTGCCCTCGTTCATCAAGACGCGGGGCGAAGCGCCGGCTCAATCGGCCGAAGTCAAGCTGGCCGTCAACCACCTGGCCTGCCGGGGCAACGCGAACTTGTTGTGCTACTTCCTGGAACGCGACGACATGTTCACCGTCAGGGGTTATCTGAAAGTCGAAGCCTGGCCGGGCGAGGAATGGGCCCCGGTCCACGTCACCTACGATCCGGCGCAGACGGATGAGGACGCGATCAAGCAAGCCATCGTCGAGCCGTACTACGAAGTGGCCGGCGATCGGTGGCGCATGTCGCCCTTCACCATCGCCGGCTACGACCCGCTGGCGGAGATTCCACCCTCGCCGTGAGGCGGGTTCACCGGGAGCGGCACGGCTCGGAGAGCCATGCTACTACGAATCGCGTGCTTAAGGGCCGTTAGGTACGACCGTAACGCCGTCCAGCGGTTTGCCGTCGGGGGACACGGCGCGGCAGCAGACGGACCACTCGCCGCCGCTCTGCGTGACTTTGACCAGCAGCGTATTGTCGCCTTGCTTCAGCTTGACGTTGACCTTGTCCTGGCCCGGCGAGCAGGGTCGCGTGGCATTGTTGGCGTGGACGACCTGGCCGTTCAGCCACACCTTGACGCCGTCGTCGCTGCCGAATTCGAGCACCGCGTCCTGCTCCTTGTCCGAGGCCAGTTGGGTCTTCAGGTACGCGGCGCGGGCGTTGCCGCCGAAGATCTTGTCCATTTCGACCAAGCCCGGTTTGCCGCTGGGCGGCGCCGAGACCGGACGCCACTCGGCCTGGCCGCCGGGCTTCTCCGGAGCGAAGGCCACGTTGAACAGCTCCGACCCGTCCTTGCCCTGCTCGGTGTACGGGCCGGACAGCAACCACGCGATGATGAATCCCTCCGGCGATTGGCCGGCGTTCTGCACAGCCTTGATCGCGTCCTCCGCTTGACGTTTGACTTCGTCGCCGGCCGCACTCGCTTGGATCTGTTGCAGCGCCGCGAGCGCCTGCTGGTTGTACACGGCTCCCAGTTGCCGGGCCAATCGAATCGTCGCCGCCGTGGCGTCCGCTTTCAGTTCGGCGTCCTGCGCCGTGGCCTGCAGCAACTCGAGGGCGCCCAGCGCCGGCAGGTCCGCCAGGCCGGCGATCGCCTGCCGTTTCTCCTCCATGCGTTGGGCCACCTCCAGCACGCTGCGGTAGATGCTCAGCCGCTGGGCCAGCGGCAGGTCCTTCAGGTTGGCCAGTCGCAGGCAGCCGTCGCGCAGGGCGAGGACGGCGATGCTGGGTTTGTCCGCCGTCTTGGCCAAGTCGATCAGGCTCGGCGCGGCCGACGCTTCGGGCCAGGCGATCAGCGTCCGGACGGCGGCGTCCCGAACTTCCGCGTCGCCCTCTTGCGTGGCTTTCCGTACGGCCTTGAGCGCCTCTTCGCCGCGCGTGTAGACCAGTTGCTGCAGCACCGCGATGCGCGCCGGCGGAGTTGCGGCCTGGTCCAAAGCGTCTAGCAGCGGTTTGGCCGCCGCTGCTTTGTCGTCGGAGCGCGAGCAGATGGCCTTGATCGCTTCGGCGACCGCCCCGCGCAGGTCTGCATTGTCAGTGCGGATCAGCACGCCGGCCAGCGGCGCCAACTGCTCGGTGCTGCCCAGCACCGCCAGCCCTCGCGCGGCTTCGGCAGCCAGCACGGGATCCGTCCCGCCCACCAATCGCGCGAGCGTCGGCAAGGCGGCTTCCACACGTCGCGCGGCCACGGCCGCCAGAACCACGGCTCGATCACTCGCCCGCGGCGATTCGATCATCCGCACCAGCGCCTCGTTGACTCCCGGCTTGCCCATTCGTTCCAGGACGCGGCGAGCCGCCTCGGCCACCGCCGCCGGCTCGGACTGGGCCAGCGTGACGACCATCGGCACATCGGCCGCTTCGCCGTGCAGGGCTAGACACTCCAGCGCCGCGACGCGCACCGGGACTTCGCCGCCGGCCTCGAACACTTTTAGCACGCCGGCTCGCGCTGCAACGTCGCCCTGGCCGGCCAAGATCCCCAGCAGCACCATCTGCCCGGCCGGCTTCATCGCCGGCAACTCAGCCGCCACCGCGTCCTTCATCGCTCGATTGGAACTACCCACGAACGCCGCCAACGCCGCCGCACGCATGGCCGCGTCGTCGCTCTGCACGACCTCGACGAACCGCTTGACTGCGTCGGCCTGGGGCAGCGTTCCGAGCAAGCCCTTCAGGGCCGCCACGCGGATCGCCTCCGGCTGCTGCTGCGGCAACAGCGACTGATAGAGGCCCGCGGCCGGCTCTCTCTTGCCTGTCGAGGCCAATCGGCTGGCGGCCGCAATTTTGGCGCGGGCCAGCGTGCGGGACAAGGCTGCTGGGATCTGCAGGCCGTCCAACGCCCGGACGGCCTCCTCCGAGCCGATTTCGCCCAAGGCGGTGATCGCGGTGCCGGCGATCGCCGCGTCCCCATCGCCGGTCAAACCGCGCAAGGCGCTGACGGCTTCCGCGTCGCGACGCGCGCCCAGCGAGGAAATGACGCCAACAAGTTGCTGGCCTTTGACTTTGGACAGCGCGTCGCGGAGTGCGGCCGCCGCCGCCGGATCGGCCATCGGCTCCAGCGCCATCCGCGCGGGGTGAGACAGGTCCGCGTCGGCGAGCAGTTCGGCTACGACGGGGACGCAATCGGCCGAGCCGACGAGGGCCAGCCAGCGGCAGATGTAGCGTTTGGCGTCCTTGGGTGTGTCGTGCGACTTGAGCACCGGCAGCAACTTGGCCTCGATGGCTTTGTAGTCGGTCGGCGCCGTCTCGCGGATTTGCTCCTCGATCTGCGCCAGCGGTTGCCGGCTTTGGCCGAATTCCCATTTGGCCAGCGCCTGATACGGATCAACCGCGTTGTCTGCCGCCTGCACCGAGGCCCAGGCCGGCAGGATCATCAAAGTGACGACAAAACGATGGAATCTTAAGTACATGATATTGGCTCCAGATTGGTTGCTGTTTGCAGATCGCGAGTTGCAGGGCACCGCATGCGGTTCACGGGTTCCAGCCGATGCGTCTCAAGTTTCACATTTTGGTCATCCATCTCGGATCTCGGATCTCAGATCTCAAATCTCAAATCCCAAATCCCAGATCTTAGATCTCCAACCGCCTCTCTCCGGCCCCTTGGACCTGAAACCCCGGCCTCGGCCCCTCATCCCCTGATCACCTCTCACCTCTCACCGCTCACCGCTCACCGACCACCGATTACCGCTCACCGATTACCGATCACGGATCACCGATTACCGACTACCGCTCACCCCAAACTCCACGGCTCCCGCTTGGCCCGGCCCAGCATCGTGTTGGCCGTCGGATCGCCGACGATTTCCTCGGTGTCCGGGTTCCAGCGGATCTTGCGGCCCAGCGCAATGGCGATCACGCACAGGTGCCCCACGCTGGCGGATCGGTGCGCCACTTCGGCGGGCGTGATCGTCGGCCGCCGGGAGATGACGCAGTCGATGAAGTTGCCGATGTGGTTGTTCGAGCGGTACAGGTTGATTTCGTCCGAGCCGATTTTGTCCTGCATCAGGCTCTTGGGTTGCGTGTCGAATCCGCCGCGATCGACCCACACCCAGCCGTCGGTGCCGATCCACTTGGCCCCCATGCGGTGCTGGCCTTCGGCGTTCTGGACGATCATTTTGACGCCGTTGGCATAGGTGCATTCGATCCGGTACCGAGTGGCGGCGTCCCAGATGCCGGTCTGGGGGAAGTCGGCGTAGAGGGGATTGAACTCGACGGCGCCCGTCGTTTCGGTGCCCAGTCCCCACTGGGCGATGTCGCCATGATGTCCGACCCAATCCATCAACTGGCCGCCGCCGTAGTCCATTTGCCAGCGCCAATTCCAATGGGTGCGGTCGGCCGAATACGGTGCCCAGGGCGCCGGTCCGCACCAGAAATCGTAGTCCATGTTCGGCGGCGGGTCCGTGAACGGCGCGTTGCCGCCGCCTCCGCCGGTGGGCAGTCCGACTTCGACCGTGTGTACCTTGCCGATGCGGCCGTTGCGGACCAGTTCACAGGCAAAACGGAAATTGCCGGTGGACCGTTGCCACGAGCCGGTCTGCCAGATGCGGCCGTACTGGCTGACGGCGTCGACCATCGCGCGGCCTTCACGCAAGTCATGGCTGAACGGTTTCTCGCCG